>OGHK01000040.1_pt1 | contig 115390 bp, 107 predicted proteins | sample 1571411 | NCBI WGS metagenome assembly OGHK01 (sample SAMEA2582043, study PRJEB24529) | metagenome | biome: Human gut stool | place: China | collected 2011 | reverse complement strand
AAAAACAGACACTTTTTTAGATATTTAACCTGTCTACTTGACAGGGGGCATATCAAAGCGAGGTGTTCTTTTTGTTGATTATGTGATTTATTTATCTAAAAAGAATTTGATATAATTAAAAAAAGCAATTTTTTAGAAAGAGGGGTGTGTTATCGTGGATGAAAAAGAAATGATGAGCTTAGGCGAGCTATATCGTGAATGGCGCATGACGCGGGGCTTAAAGTTAAAAGATGTTGCTGGTCAGAAGTTATCAGTTTCGCAGTTATCAAAGTTTGAAAATGGGCAAAGCATGCTTACAGCAGACAAACTTTTAGTGGCGATTTCGGCGATTCACATGAGCTTTTCAGAATTTGTACACGCCCTGAATCATTATCAAGAAAGTTCTTATTTTAGACTTGGAAACCAGTTGGCTAATTTACAAGTGGCTGATGATATTGAAGGCCTTAAAGAGGTGCTGAAAAATTTTGAAGCTGACGAAAATTTTGATACCTATAATCGTTTGATGAGGATTGATATTGTCAGTGCTATTTATGCCCTTGATCCAAGTTATGAGATTAAAGAAGATGATAAGCAATTTTTGATGCAATATCTCTATAGCATCGAACAATGGACAGAGTATGAACTTTATCTTTTTGGAAACACCATGTCGATTTTATCTGATGCTGATTTGATTTTCTTAGGAAGAGCGCTTGCTGAACGCAATGAATTTTATCTGTCACTTCCTCAACATAAAAAAGCTGCGCAGTTGACCTTTATTAATATTATCTTAGCTTTGATTGAGCGTAATCAGCTTTACTACACGACTTATTTTATGACTAGGCTAGAAAGCATGATTAATTATCAAGACATGTTTACCGTAGTATTTTTAACCTTTTTAAAAGATACCTTGGCTTATTTGAAAGGTGAGACTGATGATGTTCAACCGATGAGAGAGTGTATTGAAATGGTTAAAAAATTAGGAAATCCTACAATGGCTAAGCTCTTAGAGGAACATTTGGAACAATTTATTAAATGATATAAATAATAAAAATTGAAGGATTAAACTTTCCGGTTTTTATTAGAGTGAATAGACTTTGGATTAAAAAGGCCAGAATAAGAAGTGCTATTAATAAAAAATTTTCTTAGGCATATAATGACCTCCTATGTCCTTATTGTATCGTAGAAAACAGGGAAAACTTAAAATTATCATATATGAAAAAAATTGAATTTTCATATTTGCGAATTTCTAATAAGCGCTTTTTTCCGTGGTATATTATACTCGTAAGTATTTGAAGAAGTACTTACAGAGCAATATTAGTCTTGGTTAGGCAAGATGTTTTTACATGTGAATAAATCAATTGTTTGGGAGCTTTTGATTTTTGGGAGTCATGTGTGATGGGAAGTATTGCTCTAAAGGGATGGGTTTTTATCCAGGAGAGTTAGCAATATGCTAATCATGGCATCTGAATCTTTGGATTGAGATGTATAAGTCATATCTTTTTTTCTTATTGAGCGACACCGTCTGTAGTATTAGTAGTATTATGCGTTCAATTACAAAAATTAGTACATTTCCGAGAGGTATGACATGAGATAGGTTTATTGAGAGTGTTTTAGCTAGGTGATCGTTCACACTAAAAAAGCGACTGATAACTCAGCTAGGCATTCTTGTAAACTGATTTACTTTTGACATCGTATTTTCAGTTGGGGGCAGCTGAAAATATGTTGGTGCAGCTTGACTGTATAACTTTCTGAAAAGACTGACAGCCACACTAAAAAACTTAGGAGAAAGCAAACCTTTTTGATTTGGTAAGGTTTGCTTTTTTCTTGGGTAAAGTTATAAAATAATCGTAAAAAACCTTTGTCTGTAGTATACTAAGATTAGAAAATGTTGGTTTAGTTTTAGATATGCTTACTGTATGAAGGGAGTAGGCTTATGATGTTTTGGTTAGGTGTTGCAGGTGTGGTTTTAGTTGCTATTTATCTTGTTATTGTTGATAACAAAGATGATTTCTGAGAAGTAAAAGGTGGCCTTTAAGCCGCCTTTTTAGGTGTCATATGGTGTGATTTTTCTGTAATGGTAGCTTAAAAAGTTTTTGGTATAATAATGACTTGAGATTTGATGGAATAGGGAGGCTAAAGATGAAAAAGTTTAAACACACGCTAAAACGTAAAAAAGTCTGGATTCCTAGTGTGATTGTGGGAGTGCTGCTATTGGTCTTTGTGGTTTGGGGAAGTTTTCACTACTCTAAAAAACAAGTCATTCGAGATTATGTAGCAGCCTACCAAAAATCTGGGGATACTTTTGACAATATCAAAGGTTATATCGTTTGGGCTGATAACAATGAAAAGGTTACAATTGATGAGGCTAAGTATGCAATATTTACCAAGTTATCAACATCAGAAGCTGACAAGTTAAGTAGAGATTTAATAAACGCTGATGCTTCTGATGATGCTTACGTTAAAAAAATCGGTCGTAAATTTTTGATTTTTCCAAATTATCGTATCGCTTTGAAACCTTTAGATTTGACCATTAAGACGAATGTTGATAAGGTCGACATTTTGCTCAATAAAAAGAAAGTTGCGCTTAGTGATTCAACTGATTACAGCATCAAGCTTGAACGCTTGCCAATCGCTGATTACACGGCAAGTATTTCTGGAAAATATAATGGCAAACCAATCGAGTTAAGTAAAGATTACGATGGCAAGGACAAGGTTCTTGATTTATCGGTGACTTTTAAAAACTTTAAAGTCACAAGTAACTTAGTTGATGGTGAGCTTTATTTTGATAACACACGCGTGGGCACTTTGGAAAATGGTGAGTACGAGGTTAGTGATTACCCGTTGACAGATTCAGCTAAAGCTTACGTGAAGAAAAAATTCTCAGATGGTGATTTGAAATCACAAAAACAAGCTCTAGCAAGTATCGCTGATGGGGACACGGTTGCTTTGAATGCCGATAATCTTTTGGACAATGAAACGGCTGGAAAAGTCTTGGTATCAGCTTTTGACCAAATGATTTTGTATTTGAACGCTGGGCAAGACTCATCAACGGTATCTACGGTTTTTGAAGACGGCGGTAATAATGACTTTTACAAAGGCTTGAAAGAAAGTATCAAGGCTAAGATGCAGACCGATAGTCGCAAGGCGACAAGTCTAACAGTACCAAATATCACTTTGACCAGTCTATCTCAAGTCGGCAAGGAAACTTATGTGGCAGGATTTACAGCAACTTATGATTTCCACTACGATAAATCGACAGACACTGAAAAGCAAACATCAGGTGAAGTCATCCAAAACTTAGAAGGTAAAGTAACCTTGAAGAAAGCTGGCGCGACTTATGTTGTCGCTAATTCAGGTCAAAAGAGTATCACAGTGACAAATGAAGATAATCAAGTCAAAGGAGAGTCGCTCTTTCCAGAAGCTATGCTTGGCACATGGAAAGTCGACGATAAGAGTGATACGTCATTTACCTTTGAGGCTGATGGGACAATCACTCAAACGACTAAAAATAACAAGAAACAAACCAAGGTTACGGGTATTGAAGACAAAGGAAATAATGTCTATCATTACCTTTACGGAGACGATGCCGACACAAGTGTCTTTACAGTTAGTGGTCTTGGCGGTGTTGGTGTTAAATATACTTTTGGTATTAAAGTCGACGGTAATAAACTTACCTTAGTGGTATGGCAAGCAAATAAAGATGCTGATTTTGATTACAGCAAACCAATGCTTGGCAGCACTTTGAGTAAAAAATAAGAAAAGGAATCAGTAGTCTTATAAAACTTGATTTCTCAACGCATTAGAACCCACTTAATCACTCCGTTTTGCTTATTATAATTTCATAAATAAAGGGGTTGGTGACTTTTGTCCCAACCTCTTAATGTAATCCTGCTTCAAATGTTTTGGATTTAGCTTCAACACTGATTTTTTCAAGAGTAAATGGGTGTGTGAAGCTGAGTTTATGCGCGTGGAGCATGAGGCGCTTAGCAGGAGTGTTACTGTATAATGGGTCACCGATGATGGCATGTCCGTGTGCTGACAGATGGACGCGGATTTGGTGCGTGCGTCCCGTTTTTAGACGGCATTTGACCAGCGATCCTTTTGGAAAGACCTTGAGGCGGTCAACAATAGTTAAGGCAGTTTGGCCATTTCTGCGGTCCACAACACGTTTTCTGCGATCATGTCGATCACGTCCAATTTTATCTTGAAAGACTTGGTGTTTAGGTTCAAATTTTCCTTGAGCTAGTGCCCAATATTCACGTGAAATGTCTTTGTTTTCAAGCAGACGATTTAGAATTGGCAGAACAAAAGGATTTTTAGCAAACATAACAGCGCCACTCGTTTCCATATCTAAGCGGTGAATGACGTAGCATGTTTTTCCGACATAGGCTGACACATGGTTGAGTAGAGCAATTTCATTTGGCTCGTTGCCGTGTGTCTTTATGCCTTCAGGTTTGTTGACAATGATGAGATGCTCATCTTGGTAAAGACAATCAACTAACTTGCTATCACCAAATGGAATCGTTTTTTGTGGGTAATCGTCGTCATCAAAAGTTAGCTGGATAGTGTCGCCTGTTTTGACCAAGCTCTGCCAGTTGATATTTTCCCCGTTAATCAGTAAGTGTTTTTTGGTGCGTAAAAAGTGGCGAATTTTTCGCGGAATCAGTAAATGCTCTTCTAATAGTTCCTTAACTGTGCTATCTGGATAAGGATTTTTAAGCGTATATGTTAAAGTCATAGCTCTATTATAGCATGAGTGCGCAAAAAAAAACGCACCTTATGGCGCGCTTAGATTTACTTGTCTTTAGCTTCGTTTTCGTGTAGCCAATCGTGGTATTTTTCCAAAAGGTTAACTGCCATTTGAGTTGCGACAGCCATTGAGTAAGCTTCAGTGCCTTCAGCTTCACTTTCTGAAACTTCGATTTTTGTTTCGTCGTAAACGGCTTTTAAACTATCGTGTGACAATGTTTTTTTGAATGCTTCGAATCCTTTGTTCATGGTAAAATCCTTTCTAATACTCGTTCAAGTATCGTGGACAATTGTGACAACCAGATAAGTTGTGAGCGTTTTTATTGATACTTTTATTTTACCACAAAAGAGATGAAAATGTTGTAATCAAGATGAAATCCCTTTTCATCTGACGTTTTTCAAAAGAACTGTTATAATGTGGTTATGACAAAATTTAAAATGATTAAAGAAAAGCTTCTTTCTTTTTTTAAATCAGAAAAAGAAGAAGTGCCTTTCAAGAATCACATCAGTCAGGAAAATGACAATGATTATCTGGCTGATGACTTAAGTGACTTTGAAACTGAAAATACTGAAGAGCAGGCAGCTCCAACCTACCAACGTAGTAAAGGGTACCACGAAAAAGCAAAGAAGCAGCCAGCTTGGCTGCAAAAGCTTTCGCGTTTTATGCCATCACCTAAGAATCCTATTAGACGTTTTTGGCGTCGTTACCGAGTTGGAAAAATCTTACTCATTTTGGCTGGTATTGGTGTTTTAGCCATTGGCTCTTACCTTTTTGCCGTTGCCAAATCAACCAATGTCTCGGATTTGCAGGACGCATTGAAGGCGACAACTGTTATTTATGATAAAGATGACAATCAAGTTGGTTCGCTTTCAGGGCAAAAAGGGACTTACGTTGAGTTAAACGCTATTAGCGATAACATGAAAAAGGCGGTAATTGCAACAGAAGACCGTTCATTTTACAAAAATGGTGGGATTAATTACTCTCGTTTCTTCTTAGCTTTGTTCACCATGGGACACTTTGGTGGTGGGTCAACCATCACGCAACAATTGGCTAAAAATGCTTATCTAAGCCAAGAACAAACGGTCACTCGTAAAGCTAAAGAATTCTTCTTAGCGATTGAATTGACCAAAAAATACAGTAAAGATGATATCTTGACCATGTATTTGAACAATGCTTATTTTGGAAATTCGGTCTGGGGTGTCCAAGATGCCAGCCGCAAGTATTTCGGAACGGACGCTGCCAATCTGACTGTTGAACAATCAGCTATCTTAGCTGGGATGCTAAAAGGTCCTGAAATTTATAACCCTTATTACTCTGTAGAAAATGCGACAAACCGACGCAATACGGTCTTAGGAGTTATGGTTGATGCAGGAAAAATCACACAAGCAGAAGCCAATCAAGCTAAGCAAGTTGATATCGCAAGTGAATTGAACGATACTTATACTGGAAATTCTGATGATTATCAGTACGGTTCATACTTTGATGCGGTTATTCAAGAAGCTGAGAAAAAATATGGCTTATCTGAAAATGATATCGTCAACAACGGCTATAAGATTTACACAGAATTAGACCAAAACTATCAAGCAAATATGCAGGCTGTTTTTGATAACACGGCTTATTTCCCAGTATCTGATTATGATGGCCAAACAGCCCAGGGAGCTAGTGTTGCCATGGATCCGTCAACTGGTGCGGTTCGTGGTTTGGTTGGACGTGTCAGCCCAAGTTCAGCAACTTTCCGTAGCTTTAACTACGCGACACAAGCCTCACGAAGCCCTGGTTCAACCATTAAACCTCTAGTGGTTTACTCACCAGCTGTTGCTTCAGGTTACGCCATTACGACTGATTTACCAAATACACCTAGGGATTACGATGGTTATTCTCCAACGAACTACGCCGGTATTGAAACAGCAGACCTTCCAATGTATCAAGCTTTGGCAAATTCATACAATATCCCAGCGGTTTACTTACTTCATAAAATCGGTGTTAGCAAGGGAATGAGCTACGGTCAAAAATTTGGTCTTAACATGAAAAATGTTAAGGAAGAATTGGGCGTTGCCCTTGGTGGTGGTGTTACAACCAACCCACTTGAAATGGCTCAAGCTTACGCAACCTTTGCTAATGGTGGTGTAATGCCGAAAGGACATTTGATTACCAAGATTGAAAATGCCAGCGGTGATGTTATTGCGGAATTCAAGCCCTCAACCAAGCGCGTGATTAGCCAATCTGTAGCTAACAAAATGACCAGCATGATGCTTGGAACTTTCTCAAACGGTTCAGCGGTCAACGCCAATGCTTATGGTTACACAATCGCAGGTAAGACTGGGACAGTGGAAGCTAACTTCAATGCTGATTTGACAAGTGACCAGTGGGTTATCGGTTATACGCCAGACGTGGTTATCGCACAGTGGATTGGTTATGATTCAACAGATGAAAATCACTACCTGACTGATGCAAGTTCTGGTACAGCGTCGACAATCTTTAGCGCAGTAGCCAGCAGCATTTTGCCATATACTGCGGGAACAGAATTTACCGTTGAAAATGCTTATAGCCAAAATGGTTACGACTTGGTTTACAGCGCAAATGGTCAAACAAGTACAAGTCAATCCTCAAGTTCTGATAACATTCTTGATAAAGTTCAAGAATCAGCTCAAGATGCAGGAGATAAGATTGGACGTGCGGTTAAAGATGCTTGGGATAACTTCTCAAGTTGGTTCAACAAGCAGACTAACTAAGTCACTTGCCAACTTACGAAAAACATGATAAAATAAGATCTCGGAGGAATTATGGCACAGAAAAAAGCAAGTTTAGCTTGTACAGAATGTGGAAGCCGTAACTACTCTATCGGAGTTAGTAGCAACCCCAAACCTGTACGACTAGAAGTTAATAAATATTGTAAACATTGTAAAAAATACACGCTACACAAAGAAACACGATAATTTGTAGCGGTCATTCTCAGCTTTAGAGTAATGAGCGAGATGATAGAATAAGGAGGAGTCGCCTGTGGCATTCATTAAGGGAGTATTTACGATTTTAAGTGAAACAACTTGGCCAGATCGTAAACAACGTTGGAAAGATTATATCTCTGTACTTGAATATACAGCATTCTTTACCATTGTTATTTTCATTTTCGATAAATTGCTCTCACTGGGAGTGATGAATTTGTTAAATCGATTTTAAAGTACAGCCGTAGCTTTGAGCTACGGTTGTTTATTTTTGTCATTAAATGGCATAATGGAGCTGAAGTAGCTAACAAAAGTTTTGGGGGTAATGAGCATGATAGCCTTTTTTATGATTTTTCCAGCATTATTTATGACACATGAGATGGAAGAGTTGATTTTTATGCCTGGATTTGTGACAAAGTTACCAGCATCTAAGGCAACTAAAAAAGTTCAAGCTTATTATAGCCCATTGGTTTTTAATCTTATGGTTTTGGAGCAACTCTTGCTTTTGCTATTGATTTTAGGCATCAGCTATTACAGCAAGCATTTTGGTTTTTATGTGACAGTTATAATTGCTTATATCTACCATATTGTTGGTCATCTTGTGCAAAGTTTGGTGCTAAGGAGATATGTTCCAGGCTTGATTGGTGGTATTATAACTGCTGTTATCTCTCTTGCTTTTCTATTCTCTTTTGGCTTAGTTGATTATCGTTATTACCTTTATGCGCTAGTAACTTTGCTGATTATCTTTGGCAATATCTTGCTGTCTTTTAAAATGTTAAATCAGCTTCCTTTAGCAGTAATTCATTGACAGCGCTAGCGATTTTTCCTATAATAAAATAAAGAAAAACACCCAAGAAGCCTTTAAGGGGCTTTTTTATAATGGAGGAAATTATGTTAGATTCTTTTGATAAAGGTTGGTTTGTGCTACAAACTTACTCTGGTTACGAAAACAAAGTAAAAGAAACTCTTTTGCAACGTGCACAAACTTATAACATGTTGGATAACATCTTGCGTGTCGAAATTCCAACACAAACAGTTAACGTTGAAAAAAATGGTAAAGTCAAAGAAGTTGAAGAAAATCGCTTCCCAGGTTATGTTCTGGTTGAAATGGTTATGACAGACGAAGCTTGGTTCGTTGTTCGTAACACTCCAAACGTTACTGGTTTCGTTGGTTCACACGGTAACCGTTCAAAACCAACTCCACTTTTGGAAGAAGAAATCCGTTCAATCCTTATCTCATTGGGACAAACTGTTGATGTCGTTGACACAAACATCAAAGCTGGTGATGTGGTTCAAATCATCGACGGTGCTTTCTCTGGTCAAGAAGGACGTGTTGTTGAAATTGAAAACAACAAAGTTAAATTGATGATTAACATGTTCGGAACAGAAACACAAGCTGAATTGGAACTTTACCAAATCGCTGAATTGTAATATCAAAAAGCTGAGCTCTTTTAAGAGTTCAGCTTTTTAGTTATTTAATGTTTATGTCTGTGTCGTCGTGTTTCGATTTCTTCAAGATAGCCTGCGGTCATGATGCTGACAGGAAGAGCGATGATTGCCACGCCAAGGATTGATGAAATCATGGTGATTAATTTTCCGATGGCAGAAACGGCGTAAATATCACCGTAACCAACGGTTGTCATAGAAATAGTCGCCCAATAAAGTGCATCAAAGAAGTTGCCAAAAGTTGTTGGCTCGACATTGAAAATAACGAGAGCAGAAATGAAAATATAAATAACAACTAAAGCTCCAACGATTAACAAAGATTCTTTTTGCTTTTTAAGAACATGGATGAGCGTGTTGATGCTTCTAGAATAACGAAAGAGTTTGAAAACGCGAATGGTACGAATCATCCGCACTATTTTAAATAATCGAAAAGTATTATTCCAAAATAATAGAGAAGATAAAATGGCAATAAGGTCTGTCATCGCAAGGAAAGTAAAAGGGTATTTGATAAAAGAGATTTTTCCTTGCTTGAGTTTGAAATCAGCCGTCATCAAGCGTAACAAGTAATCAATGATAAAAATCAGAGTGGTTACATTTTCCAGAATCGCATAAAAAGTAAAATGTGTTTTGATAGTTAGCGGAAGTAAACTTGCAATAATGACAAGGATCATGAAAATATCATAGATTTTTTCAATAGTAGTTATATTTTTGGTTGGCTCGATAATGTTGTAGATTTTCTTTCGCATAACTATCTCCTTTGAATTCTTAAGACTATTATAACATAGTAAAATCCATCTAAATAGCGCAGTTTTTGGTATAATAAGTAACAAAATTAGAAAGAACGGAGGAAGAGAATGTCTGTTGGTTTAGTACTAGAAGGTGGCGGCATGCGAGGCCTGTATACAGCAGGAGTGCTAGATACTTTTTTAGAGGCTGGTATCAAGGTTGATGGTGTTGTCTCGGTATCAGCAGGGGCACTTTTTGGCGTTAATTTCTTGTCAAAACAAAAAGGTCGTGCCATTCGTTACAATAAAAAATACGCTTCTTACCCAAATTATATGGGGCTTCGTTCGTGGTTAAAAACAGGAAATGTCGTTAATAAAGACTTTGCCTATTACAAGGTTCCAATGGAATTAGATGTTTTTGATGAAAAAGCTTTTGAAGAGTCAGGAGTTCCTTTTTACGCAACGGTGACGAACCTAGCAACTGGAAAACCCGAATACCACAAAGTTGATAATGTCTTTGACCAAATGGAGCTGCTCCGAGCTAGCTCTGCTTTGCCATTAGCTTCAAAAATCGTGGAATGGAAAGGACAAAAATATCTTGACGGTGGTTTGTCAGACAGCATTCCAGTTGATTTTGCAAGAAATTTAGGATTTGATAAATTGATTGTTGTCTTAACACGTCCAATTGATTACCGCAAAAAACCAAGCAGCGGTCGTCTTTATAGACTTTTTTATAGAAAATATCCTAAATTTGTAGAAGTTGCTTCAAAACGTTACGAGCATTACAATAATACCGTTGAGCATATCATTGACTTGGAAAATAAAGGCGAACTTTTTGCCATTCGTCCAAGCCAAAATTTAGAAATCGGACGTCTTGAAACAAATCCTGAAAAATACGAAGAAATTTACCAAGTCGGCTTAGCAGATGCCAAAGAAGATATGACAAAATTGAAGGAATATTTAGCAAAATGATGAGCGAAGATTTGATTTGATATCAAACTGCTCTTATCAACTAACAAAAGGCATGAAATCCCCCGTGATTTCGCCTTTTTTCTTTATTCTTTTCGTGGTATAATAGTAACTAATACTAAGAACATGGAGAAATGACATGGCAACTTATAATCATAAAGAGATTGAGAAAAAATGGCAGGCTTTTTGGGCCGATAATCATACTTTTAAAACAGGAACAGACGCTGATAAACCAAACTTTTACGCCTTAGATATGTTCCCATACCCATCTGGTGCTGGTCTTCACGTAGGACACCCAGAAGGATACACTGCAACTGATATTCTTAGCCGTTTTAAACGTGCTCAAGGTTACAACGTTCTTCACCCAATGGGTTGGGATGCCTTTGGTCTTCCTGCAGAACAATACGCGATGGATACAGGTAATGACCCAGCTGAATTTACAGCTAAAAATATCGCTAACTTCAAACGTCAAATCAACTCACTTGGTTTCTCATATGACTGGGACCGCGAAGTGAACACTACTGACCCTAACTACTACAAATGGACTCAGTGGATTTTCACAAAATTGTATGAAAAAGGTTTGGCATACGAAGCTGAAGTACCAGTTAACTGGGTTGAAGAATTAGGTACAGCTATCGCCAACGAAGAAGTGCTTCCGGACGGAACTTCAGAACGTGGTGGATATCCAGTTGTTCGTAAACCAATGCGTCAATGGATGCTTAAAATCACAGCTTACGCAGAACGTTTGCTTGAAGATTTGGATGATCTTGATTGGCCAGAATCAATCAAAGACATGCAACGTAACTGGATTGGTAAATCAATTGGTGCTAATGTTACTTTCAAAGTAAAAGATACTGATAAAGACTTCACTGTCTTTACAACTCGTCCAGATACACTATTTGGTGCAACTTACGCTGTTTTAGCTCCTGAACACCCACTTGTTGAAGCTATTACAACACCAGAACAAGCTCAAGCAGTTGCTGATTATAAACACCAAGCAAGCCTTAAATCAGACCTTGCTCGTACAGACCTTGCTAAAGAAAAAACAGGTGTTTGGACTGGTAGCTATGCAATCAACCCAGTAAACGGTAAAGAAATGCCAATCTGGATTGCTGACTATGTTCTTGTAAGCTACGGAACTGGTGCTATCATGGCTGTTCCTGCCCACGATACACGTGACTGGGAATTTGCAAAACAATTTAACCTAGAAATCATTCCAGTTCTTGAAGGTGGAAATGTTGAAGAAGAAGCTTACACAGAAGATGGACTTCACATCAACTCTGGTTTCCTAGATGGTCTTGATAAAGCGCAAGCTATTGACAAAATGGTCGAATGGCTTGAAGCAGAAGGTGTTGGTAATAAGAAAGTAACTTACCGTCTTCGTGACTGGCTCTTCTCACGTCAACGTTATTGGGGTGAACCAATCCCAATCATCCACTGGGAAGATGGTACAACAACAGCTGTTCCAGAAGATCAACTTCCACTTGTATTGCCAGTAACAAAAGACATCAAACCTTCAGGTACAGGTGAATCACCACTTGCTAACTTGACTGATTGGCTTGAAGTGACACGCGAAGACGGCGTTAAGGGTCGCCGTGAAACCAACACCATGCCACAATGGGCTGGTTCTAGCTGGTACTACCTGCGCTATATTGACCCGCACAATGATGAGAAATTGGCAGATGAAGAGCTTCTAAAAGCTTGGTTGCCAGTTGATATCTACATCGGTGGTGCTGAACACGCTGTGCTTCACCTTCTTTATGCTCGTTTCTGGCATAAATTCCTTTATGATTTAGGTGTCGTTCCAACCAAAGAACCATTCCAAAAACTCTTTAACCAAGGGATGATTTTGGGAACAAGCTACCGCGATCACCGTGGTGTACTTGTGGCAACTGACAAAGTTGAAAAACGCGACGGTTCATTCTTCCATATCGAAACTGGTGAAGAACTTGAACAAGCACCAGCGAAAATGTCTAAATCACTTAAAAACGTTGTTAACCCTGATGATGTGGTTGAACATTATGGTGCAGATACACTTCGCGTGTACGAAATGTTCATGGGACCACTTGATGCCTCAATCGCATGGTCTGAAGAAGGTCTTGAAGGCTCACGTAAATTCCTCGACCGCGTCTATCGCTTGTTGACAACAAAAGAAATTGTTGCAGAAAACAATGGCAATTTGGATAAAGTTTACAACGAAACAGTCAAAGCTGTCACTGAACAACTTGAAGCCATGAAATTCAACACAGCTATTGCGCAATTAATGGTATTCGTCAACGCAGCAAATAAAGAAGATAAACTCTTTGTTGACTACGCTAAAGGCTTTGTACAATTGTTAGCACCATTTGCACCACACCTTTCTGAAGAATTGTGGCAAACATTGACACAATCAGGCGAATCAATTTCATACGTTGCATGGCCAACATGGGACGAAGCAAAACTCGTTGAAAACAACGTTGAAATTGTTATCCAAATCAAAGGTAAAGTTCGTGCAAAACTTGTTGTACCAAAAGATTCAAGCCGTCAAGAACTTGAAAAACTTGCCCTTGCAAACGAAAAAATTCAAGATGAAATCGCTGGTAAAGACATTATCAAAGTGATTGCGGTACCTAATAAACTTGTAAACATTGTTGTAAAATAAGTTTAAATAGATGAATCCTGTCCTTAAGGGCAGGATTTTTTTGTTGGTAAAAACTGAGTTTTAGTAAAACCTTGGTAAAAACAATCAGAAAACGTTTACAAAAAATTTTAGGAGGAGTAAAATAAAGACAAGACCTAAGAAAGAGGGAAAAAATGGAAATAAAACAAGAAATTGTTGAGACAATTAATCGGCAAAAGATTGAAAAATACACTATTATTAATGATAACGGTGTCCAAGTTGGTTTACTAACACTGGGAGCAACTTGGCAAGAATTTTTAGTGCCAGATGACAAAGGTGGTCAGAAAAATCTTATCATTGGTTTTGATGAGCCAAGTGATTATCTGAAAAATCCTTTATGTGCAGGTCAATCAATCGGACGTGTTGCAGGGCGTATTAATCAAGGGAAAGTTAACCTTGATGGCAAAGAAATTCAGCTACCACAAAACGAAAAAGGAAACACTCTTCACGGTGGTCCAAAAGGTTTCCACAAACACATTTGGCAAGCAAGAGTTGAAAATGATATTGACAAAGCCACTGTTGTCATGACTTACAATGCCAAAGAAAGCGTTGATGGTTTCCCTGGTGATATGTTGATAACAGCACGTTTTACGCTGGATAACGACAATCGTTTTACAATCACTTACACTGGTAAAAATGTCGGTCAAGCGACCCTCTTTAACCCAACTAACCATGTTTACTTTAACCTCGGTGAACGCCAAGACTTGACACACCATACCTTTACTTTGGCTACTGACTGTTACTTGGAAACACGTGATGATTTGGTGCCAACAGGAAAATTCATTGACGTTGCTGGCACAGCTTATGATTTTCAAACTGGGCAAAACCTTGGAGAGGCTATCGCTGATACAGGCGGGCTTGACGATGCTTTCTTGGTAAATGCTTCGCTTGATAAACCTTGTGGAGAATTGAAAGATGAAGAAAGTGGCGATTCTGTTCACCTTTATTCTGACCGTGATACTTGGGTCGTTTACAGTATGGGTGGCATTCCTGAGGATATTTATCCAGCGCGTGATAAGGGTAAAATGGCTAAAGAATTTGAAGCCTTAGCGCTTGAAGCACAATTTCTCCCAGATGCTATTAATAATGACGGTTTTGGTGATATTGTTCTTCCAGCTAATACCGAAAAGACTTATACTATTGCTTTTGAATATCATAAAGGATAATATAATTTTACAAATTCAGTTAAAAAAGAGATTTCTGTTGGGAATCTCTTTTTATAATTTACAATTGATTCTTGAATTATGATTGAGAAAATCCAGTCAGAGCAAAATAGTTGTGTGAAAATATACTTTGTAGTAGCATAGCGTTATACAGTTCTACATACTATATTCCAACATCAAAGTAATATAGTATGTAGAATTAGAAAGGAAATGTAAATAATGATTGAAATTACATTTTTAAACGCCGTAAACCAAGAACGAGTGGTGACGTTTGACTCATACGAGGAATTCGAACGTTCACAGCAAACCTGCTCAATCGATATTGCCGACTATTACAAAGTCACTAAGGTCGTTTATAACGGTCATGTACTGGATTATTCAGGAAATTATGGCAACCTATTTTACTACTTTTTAAAACAAGATTTAACACAATATCGCTAATATCATGTTTGTTATTTAATGATGCGGTGCTTTTATGGGAGAACAAAAAAGAAAACATATGATTTATTAGTCATAGGCTTTGGTAAAGCTGGAAAGACACTTTCTGCTAAGATGAGTTCTCTTGGCAAGAAAGTTGCTCTTGTTGAAGAAAGTTCTTCAATGTATGGAGGAACTTGTATCAATATTGGCTGTATTCCAACAAAAACATTAATCTATGCAGCTGAAAATCATTTAACATTTGAGCAGGCAATGGCTGAAAAAGAGGTGGTTACGCGTCGATTAAATCAGAAAAATAAAGCCAATGTGGTCAATGCTGGTGTAGATCTTTATGATGCTAAAGCAAGTTTTGTCTCTAATAAGGTTATTAAAATAGTTGCTGGCGAGGATAGTGAACGGTTAACAGCTGATACTATAGTGATTAATACAGGCGCCATTTCAAATCGTTTGCCTATCCCAGGATTAAAGGAATCTAAAAATGTCTTGGACAGCACTGGTATTCAAAAATTAGAAACTTTGCCACAAAGGTTAGGAATCATTGGAGGGGGTAATATCGGGCTTGAATTTGCCAGCCTTTATGCTAATCTTGGCAGTAAGGTCACTGTTTTTGAGACTGCTAACCGTATTTTGCCACGTGAGGAGGATATCGTTGCGCAGCTAGCAAAAGAATACATGGAAGAAGACGGTATTTCCTTTGTTTTAAATGCTCAGATAAATGCTTTAGAAAATGATGAAGAGGATAATGTTATTTTAAGCAATCATGGTCAGAAAATGAGTTTTGATGCTGTCCTTTATGCGACTGGTCATAAACCGAATATTACTGACTTGGGACTTGAAAATACAGATATTGTGGTAACAGACCGTGGTGCCATTGAGGTTGATGATTATTGTGAAACTAGTGTTCCAAATGTTTATGCTGTTGGGGATGTCAATGGCGGACTCCAATTTACTTATGTGTCATTGGACGATTATCGCATAGTTTTTAATAAATTAACTGGACAGAGTGATTATAACGCTAGTCAGAGAAATAATATCCCCACTACATTATTTATTAACCCTGCTTTGGCACGTGTAGGTTTAACAGAAAAAGAGGCTGCAGAGGCAAATCTTCCCTATAAAGCAAATGAATTAATGGTTTCAGCTATGTCTAGAGCTCATGTTAATGGCAACCTTCGAGGTATTTATAAGGTTATTGTTAATGAAAAAACACAAGATATTTTAGGAGCAACTCTTTTTGGTGAAGGTGCTCAGGAAAATATAAACCTGATTAAGTTAGCTATGGATAACCATATTCCATACACTTATATTAAGAATTAAATATTTACGCATCCTACTATGGCAGAGAACCTTAATGACGTTTTTAATTTTTGAAATAAAAGACGACCAGCAGATTGTCAAAAAATTGATAAAATCGTAACAAATTGATTTTAAAACAAGCAAAAAGCCCTAAACAAAGGGCTTTTTCTTATGACGTTTAGTCCTCCCTATAGGGCTCGAACCTATGACCCATGGATTAAGAGTCCACTGCTCTACCAACTGAGCTAAGGAAGGATAATAAGCTGTATTGGCACCGTGATTCACGCTTTGTATTGAACCCGCGATCTTAAAAAGCAGGTGGGCAACTCGCTTCTCCTTAGTCGCTTCCGCGTGTGACGGCTTGCATACTGGAGAAAGACTACTGTTTCCCTAAATACAAAAATTTAGTCGGTCAACACATTGATGTGAATTCGTATGCCACAGCAATAACCTATGTAATTATGATACCACTTTAAAAAATTTTTTCAAGGGATAAACTGAAATTTTAGAAAGCGTTTTTTGAAAAAACTCAAGAAAACTTACAGAAAGTAGGTCGTAATTATTTTGATAAATGATCGATGCGTTCTTTATTGGCACCGAGGGCACGCTCGTATTTTCCTGTTTGGTTGGGGTCAAAATAATTTTTACCGACCAATTTATCTGGAAGGTATTGTTGTTTCACCCATTTTTCAGGATAGTTGTGAGGGTATTTGTAATCTTGAGCATTACCTAGCTCTTTACTACCAGCATAGTGTCCATCACGCAAATGGCGTGGGATTGGTAGTGAGCCGTTTTTGTGCAAATCAGCGATAGCTTTGTCGATAGCTGTGTAGGCTGAATTTGATTTTGGTGATAAGGCTAGGTCAATTACGACGTTAGCAATCAAGATGCGGGCTTCAGGAAAACCGATTTTTTGAGCTGCATCAAGTGCTGTGACGGTATGAATCTGGGCATCGGGATTGGCAAGACCAATGTCTTCATACGCGATGACAGTCAGTCTTCTAGCAAGGCTTGGTAAATCTCCAGCTTCAATCAAGCGAGCTGCGTAATGCAGGCTGGCATTAACGTCAGAACCACGGATGGATTTTTGAAGAGCTGAGAGCACGTCGTAGTGTCCATCGCCGTTTTTATCCATGGTAATGTAGCTGCGCTGTAAGCTATTTTCAACGGTATCAAGGTTAATGTGGCGAATACCTTTATCATCAGCTTTGGTTGACATGACCGCTAAGTCTAGCGAGTTAAAGGCAGAGCGCAAATCACCGTTGGTAGCTGTTGCGATGAAATCAAGAGCATCCGCATCAATATCGACATCAAATTCAAAGCCGCGCTCTTTATCTGATAATGCAGTTTGTAGGGCTTGTTTGATATCATCGGTTGATAGAGGTTCTAACTCAAAAATTTGCACGCGGGAGCGAATGGCGGGTGTCACTGAGAAAAATGGATTTTCTGTGGTTGCCCCAATCATGATGATATTTCCATTTTCAAGTAGGGGTAAGAGAAAGTCTTGTTTGGTTTTATCGAGACGATGAATTTCATCAAGGAGTAAAACCAGACCACCAGAAAATTTGGCTTCTTCAGCGATTTCTTGCAGGCGCTTTTTACTGTCTGTTGTGGCATTGAAGGTCCGAAAGGCGTACTTGGTTGTTCCTGCGATAGCACTAGCAATTGAGGTCTTTCCAATTCCAGGAGGACCGTAAAGAATCATGGATGAAAGCATATTAGCTTCTACCATGCGGCGAATGATTTTTCCTTCGCCTACCAGATGCTTTTGTCCAATGACTTGATCGATATTTTTAGGACGCATCCGTAAAGCGAGATTATTTGGCATGTATTTCCTCCAAGTAATAACTGTACATGAGGTCGTCGACGTAAGTACCGTTTAGATAGAATTGTTTTTAAGGGTAGCTTCGAGAGTGAAGCCAATATCTTCATAGAATGAACAGGCTCTTTCATTTGATGAGAGTACATGAATGACAATTTTTTTATAATTATCAGCTTTAGCCATGGCAAAGAAAGCTCAGATAAGAGAATGTCCGATACCCTGACCTTGTGTATCTTTGTCGACTGCGACAATGAAGGTTACCACGTGACGTGCGCTAGAGAAAGGATAGTAAGCATGATAATCAAGAACACCCAAAATAACCCCATTTTCTTCAGCAACGAGATAATGTGAATGATTCTGAAAGGCTTGAATGATTTTATGTTTATTTGCGGCTGGTAAGCTAGCAGGTGTATTGAAGTTATCCCAATTTTTATTTTCCATTGCAACGACTTGTTCAATGTCTTCTAGCTTCATTGGTCGTATTTGCATGTCATTTCCCCTTAAGTATGATAAAATAATTGTAACACAAAAGAAGATTGGAAGAAATTTTTAATGGCTAAATTTGGCTTTTTATCAGTATTAGAAGAAGAAATGGATAAGCACTTCACCTTTGATTATGCCATCGATTGGAATAAGAAAAATCATGCGGTGGAAGTGACTTTTATTTTGGAAGCGCAGAACCAAGCTGCTGTTGAAACCGTGGACGACCAAGGTGAGGTTAGCAGCGAGGATATCGTTTTTGAAGATTACGTGCTATTTTACAACCAAGCAAAATCTAAAGTTGACCATGATGACTACTTGGTGACTGTTCCTTTTGATGCGAAAAAAGGATTCTCACGCGAATTTTTAGCGTATTTTGCAGAAACATTAAATGACGTTGCAACTAAAGGTCTTGATGATTTGATGGATTTCTTAGCAGATGAAAATGCAACTGACTTTGCTCTTGAATGGGATGCTGAGAGCTTTGAAAAAGGCAAAGCAGAGTTAAAAGAAACAGAATTCTTTGCATATCCGAGATATTAAGATGGTAAAAAGAGGTAAAAATATAAATATGTTTCTGATGGATGGTGAAGTCACTGGTAAGATTAAGTGTACTTTATCCAACTGGACAGGCGTGATTTATAAAATTCCTAGAATTCAGTTAGGTGATTTAAAATCAAGATCTGAGATGAAACAAAGTGGTGTTTATTTTTTACTCGGTCGTGATGATGCTAATCAGCAGGATACAGTCTATATTGGTCAAGCAACGAGCCGAAAGAATGGTGAAGGTGTTTTGTTACGTGTTCAAGAGCATACTAGGGATAATCATGCTGATTATTTCAATGATGTCATTGTATTAACAACTTAAAATAATTCCTTCGGGCCGACTGAAATCAGTTATTTGGAAAACAGATTTACTCAGCTAGCAAACGAAGCAAATCGTTTTGTTGTTCGAAATGGTAACGAACCAAATTCTGGCAATGTAACTGAAGAAAAGCAATCTGAACTGGATGAGGTTGTTGAGAATACAAAAACAATAATTGGAACCCTTGGTTATCGAGTATTTGTTCCTATGATTAACGGTGACAATTCTGTTGATGAAGAGCCAATTGAGGCTGAAACTGTTCTTGCTCTTAAACGTAAGATTAAGCGATCAAACCGTGAAATTATTGCAACTTGCCGACAGACAGCAGAGGGATTTGTTGTTCTTGAAGGCAGTATGATTGAACTTACAGATGGTAAAGGAATTCCAGAATCTATTCGTAACTTGCGACAAGAGTTACTGAAAGAGGGAATTATCAAGGATGGTATCCTCAAGAAAAATCGATTTTTCAATAGTCCATCTTATGCAGCATCTTTTGTTTTAGGTATGCCTACAAACGGTCGTACTGATTGGAAGGATTCAAATGGATGTACTTTGAAAGAGAGAGAAGAAAATTTATAACAATATGTAAATGTTCAGGTGTTTTATTGTGGATAAAGAGAGTTAATAGCTCCGCCTGAAATAGATTAGATAGAAAGGAAAAGGTTCGGTTAGTATTTTAACTGAACCTGCCTGAAACAAAAATAGAAAAGGAGTGTAAGGATAAGTGTTCAGCTTTGAACACGGACTTATGACCTTTTTAATACAGATGGAAAGGAAAAAGGTTCGGTTAGTGTTTTAACTGAACCCTCCCGAAACACTGTGCCAAAAAGATAAAATTCTCCTAGACGCAAGCGCCGTCGGTGATTTTCCTATTTTGGCTTTGTGTTTTACGGGCTTGGTATCTTAATTATGGACAAGTGGCAAGAGTTGACTGTTGAGGTTTTACGTGATGCAGAAGAGGCTGCGTCAAATATTTTGATTGAATTGGGTAGTCAAGGGGTTGCTATCGATGATAGTGCTGATTATCTTGGACACGTCGGGAAATACGGTGAAGTTTTCCCAGAAATCAAACAAGTAGAAACTGTGAAAATTACGGCTTACTACCCTGAACACATTGACATTGAAGAAGTTGAAAAAGAAGCGTCTAAACGTTTGGCTGAATTGACACATTTTGGTGTGGATGCTGGTGAGGTTCACTATGAGACACAAGAATTGGCTGAGCAAGATTGGGCTGAAAATTGGAAGAAATATTATGAGCCAACACGTATTAGTCATGATTTGACAATTGTTCCAAGTTGGACAGATTATGAAGCTAGTGAAGGTGAAAAGACGATTCGTCTTGACCCAGGTATGGCTTTTGGTACAGGAACTCACCCAACGACAAAAATGAGTCTTTTTGCGCTTGAACAAGTGCTTCGTGGTGGTGAAACTGTGATTGATGTGGGAACTGGTTCAGGTGTGCTTTCAATTGCAAGTTCACTTCTTGGGGCTAAAGATATCTACGCTTATGACCTTGATGAAGTAGCTGTGCGCGTGGCACAAGAAAATATTGACCTTAATGCCAACACTGAAAATATCCACGTGGCTACTGGTAACCTTTTGCAAGGTGTAGACATTCAAGCTGATGTTATCGTGGCAAATATCCTTGCGGATATCTTGGTTAACATGACCGAAGATGCTTATCGTCTTGTGAAAGATGAAGGCTACCTTATCATGTCAGGAATTATTTCTGATAAATGGGAAATGGTTCGTAAGTCAGCTGAAGATGCAGGATTTTTCCTTGAAACACATATGGTTCAAGGGGAATGGAATGCTTGTGTCTTCAAAAAAACAGATGATATTTCAGGTGTAATTGGAGGATAAATGCAACAATATTTTGTAGCTGGACAGGCTCAAGATGTGGTGACAATCACAGATAAAGACACGGTTAAACACATGTTTAACGTCATGCGCTTGACTGAAGATGAAGAAGTGGTGCTAGTTTTTGGTGACCATATCAAGCGTTTAGCAAAGGTTATCGACAGTGCTGAGCATTGTTTTGAAATCATTGAAGAGCTTGATAGCAATGTTGAAATGCCAGTTGAAGTGACGATTGCTGCTGGTTTTCCAAAAGGGGATAAGTTAGAATTTCTAGCTCAAAAAGGTACTGAACTTGGGATGGCAAATCTTTGGGCATTCCCAGCAGATTGGTCAGTAGTTAAATGGGATGGCAAAAAGTTAGCTAAAAAAGCAGACAAATTGGCAAAAATTGCGCTTGGTGCTGCTGAGCAAAGCAAACGTAATGTGATTCCTCAAGTCACTCTTTTTGAGAAAAAAGCGACTTTTATGGCTGAGCTTGAGCAGTTCGATAAGATTTTCATTGCCTATGAAGACTCAGCAAAAGAAGGCGAAACAGCTGTTTTAGCGCGTGAATTGTCACAAGTTAAAGCGGGAGAGAAAATTCTCTTTATCTTCGGACCAGAAGGTGGGATTTCCCCAGAAGAAATTGCAGCGTTCGAGGAAAAAGGTGGTCTGAAAATTGGCTTAGGTCCGCGTATCATGCGTGCAGAGACAGCACCGCTTTATGCTTTATCAAGCGTCAGCTATGCTTTGGAATTATTAAAACAAGAGTGAGATTTTTCTCGCTCTTGTTTTATTTTTTAATTGACAGCGCTTTAAAAAATTCTTATCCTATAGATAACGATTTCAAGATGAGGATAGAAAATGACAACGATAAAGAATGTAGCAAAGCTTGCTGGCGTCTCTACGTCAACAGCTTCAAGAGCTTTGCATAACAGTGACATGATTAGTGAAGCGACAAAGGAACGTGTTCGTCGTGCTATGCAAGAATTAGATTATTCACCAAATTATTCTGCGCAAAATTTGGTTAACCGCACGACTAACACCATAGGGATTGTTCTGCCAGTTCGCGAGAGACAAGACTCTCTTGGTAATAACCCCTTTTTCATGCAGATTATCCAAGGCATCTCAAGCGTTTGTAGTGAGTATGATTATATGGTTAGCTTGGCAAGTGGGCGTACGGTAGATGAGCTACGCAAAAATTGTCAGGCACTGATTCGCAGTGGAAATATTAGCAAATTTATCTTTTTGTATTCGCACAAAGATGACCCTGTTTTTGATTTTGTCAAAAAACAGAAAAAAGTTTCTTGTGTGGTTGTCGGAAGTTCTTATGAAAAGCTTGCTACCAAATCTGTCCAATTTGTGGATAATGATAACCATCAGGCAGGGCGAGATGTTGCTGAATTTATGGTGAATAAAGGTTTTGAACATCTTGTCTTTGCCTATACTGACATGAATGAATTGGTGCAGACTGAGCGTTATCAAGGCTGTCGCGACTATCTGGAAGAACATCAAAAAGACAGTTTGTCTCTTTATTTTTCAAGGGTCAAAGAAGATGAGAATATTCTTAAGTTACAGCAGTTTTTAGCTGAACACCCAAAAACACAAGCTTTTATTGCTTGTGATGACATCATGGCTATCCGTTTGCAACGTTTGCTTAAAAATGGCAAACAAGAAAAGTCTTATGCTGTGATTAGCTTTAACAATTCTTTGATTACAGAAATTGCCAATCCAGCTTTGACATCGGTTGATATTTTTCCTTATCAGCTTGGTGAAAAAGCAGCGCAATTGCTTTTAGAAAAATCTATAAAAAGCGTAAGCCAGAAAGTCATCATTCCTCATCAAATCATCGAAAGAGAATCAACCTTGCGTTTTTAATTAAAAATGAAAAGAGTAAAGAAAGCTTTTTTTCATTGGGAAAGCATCTCTTTACTCTTTTTGTTTTAAATTTTTTCTAGAAAACGCTTTACAAAATAAAAATACGTGCTATAATAGAATCATCAAAACAACGCAAACGTTTGCGTAAATTATTCAACTCACAAATCATTTATTTTACAAAAAAACAAGTAATATTAGTGACGTTATTGCTTTGTTTGTAAAGCAAATGGTTTCCGAGAAAAAGTTTTAAGGAGTCGTTTCATGAAGAAGGCATTTAAAAAATTGACCAGCTTCGAATTTTGGCAAAAATTCGGTAAATGCTTGATGGTTGTTATTGCCGTTATGCCGGCAGCCGGATTGATGGTTAGTATTGGTAACTCGCTCTCGCTAATCAATGCTGACTCAGCTGTACTTGCTACTGTTGGTAATGTTATCGCACAAATTGGTTGGGGGATTATCAATAACCTTCACATTTTGTTTGCTCTAGCTATTGGTGGTAGCTGGGCAAAAGAACGTGCTGGTGGTGCATTCGCCGCTGGTATCGCATTTATTCTTATCAACTTGATCACTGGTCACATTTACGGTGTATCACTTGATATGATTGCTGATAGTAAAAGTGTTGTTCACAATGTTTTCGGTGGCAAGATGCTTGTCTCTGACTACTTTGTCAATGTGCTTGGTCAACCAGCGCTTAACATGGGTGTCTTTGTAGGTATTATCTCAGGTTTTGTTGGGGCAACAGCTTACAATAAATACTATAACTACCGCAAATTACCAGATGTTCTTTCGTTCTTTAATGGTAAACGTTTCGTACCATTCGTTGTTATCTATCGTTCAGTTCTTGTTGGTTTGTTCATGTCACTTGTTTGGCCAATCATCCAATCAGGAATCAACGGATTTGGTATGTGGATTGCATCTTCACAAGATTCAGCACCATTTTTAGCACCATTCTTATATGGTACTTTGGAACGTTTGCTTCTTCCATTTGGTCTTCACCACATGATTACTATCCCAATGAACTACACTTCACTTGGTGGTACTTATGAAATTTTGACAGGTGCTCAAAAAGGTACTGAAGTCTTTGGTCAAGATCCACTTTGGTTAGCATGGGTAACAGACCTTATCAACCTTAAAGGTTCAAATCCTTCAGATTACCATCACCTTATGGCAACTGTAACACCTGCCCGCTTCAAAGTCGGACAAATGATTGGTGCAACTGGTACACTTATGGGGCTTAGCCTTGCAATGTACCGTAATGTTGACCCTGACAAGAAGAAAAAATACACTGCTATGTTCATCTCAACAGCAGCAGCAACATTTTTAACAGGTGTTACTGAACCAATCGAATACATGTTTATGTTTGTCGCAATGCCACTTTATGTTGTATACGCACTTGTACAAGGGGTGACATTTGCTCTTTCTGATTTAGTTAACCTTCGTCTCCATTCATTTGGTAATATCGAACTTTTGACACGTACACCAATGGCTCTTAAAGCAGGTCTTGGTGGGGATTTAATTAACTTTGTTATTTGCTCTATCTTATCAGGTGTTGTGATGTACTTCATCGCAGACTTTATGATTAAGAAATTTAACTTTGCCACTCCAGGTCGTAACGGTAATTACGATGACATGGATGATGACGCTGCTGTATCAACAACTGGTGCGACAGTATCTGCAAACTCTCAAATCGTTCAAATCATTAATCTCCTTGGTGGCCGCGATAACATTGAAGATGTTGATGCTTGTATGACACGACTTCGTGTAACTGTCAAAGATGTCGCACGAGTTGGTGGTGAAGAAACTTGGAAAAAAGCTGGTGCTATGGGTCTCATTATCAAAGGCTCTGGTGTTCAAGCTGTTTACGGACCAAAAGCAGATATCTTGAAATCTGATATTCAAGACCTTCTTGATTCTGGTGCTGAAATTCCAACAATCGACTTAGCAGAAGTTAAAGGTAATGATGTTACAAAAGTCTCATATAAAGGTGTCACAGAAGATGTCCTATCAATCACAGATGGTGAAGTAAAACCAATCACAGCTGTTAAAGATCCCGTATTTTCATCTAAAATGATGGGTGATGGCTTCGCTGTTGAACCAGAAAATGGTAATGTTTATGCACCTGTGTCAGGTATTGTCACAAGTGTCTTCCCGACTAAACATGCCTTTGGTTTATTGACTGATAGTGGTCTTGAAGTTCTTGTTCACATCGGACTTGATACTGTTGCTCTTAACGGTGTGCCATTCTCTGTTAAAGTAGCAGAAGGTCAACGTGTTCAAGCAGGTGATCTTTTGGTGGTAGCTGACTTGGCAGCTATCAGTTCAGCAGGACGTGAAACGACAATCATTGTTGCCTTCACAAATACAGCAGAAATTAAAGCAGTCAATTTAACACAAACAGGAAAAGTTTCTGCTAAAACACCTGTTGCAAAAGTAGAACTTTAAGCTTATATTACTAATAGTGATAAAGAGATTTGGGTTAAAACTAAATAGAAGGGAGTCCGGGGTAGACATCTCGGACTCTCCTTTAACTTGAGGAGAAGGGACATGGCAAAATTTTTAACACTTAATACGCATTCTTGGTTAGAGGCAAATTCGTTAAAAAAATTATTCGATTTGGCAGAAAATATTTACATTGAGAATTATGATGTCATTTGTCTTCAAGAAATTAACCAAGACATTCGAGGCTTAGCTGCAAAAGATGTGGAAGGGTATGAAAAATTACCTGGTAGCCCAGAATTACACTGTGATAATTATGCTCTTCAATTGGTCAATTACCTCAAAAGCCAAGGAAGACATTATTATTGGTCTTGGGCTTATAACCATATTGGATATGATAAGTACAATGAAGGTGTTGTGATTTTATCGAAAAATCCAATTAAGGTAAAAGATATTCTTGTCTCAGAGGTGGATGATGAGCATGATTATCATACTAGACGTGTCCTAGCGGCTGAGACTGAAGTTGATGGCAAACCAGTTACCGTGGTGAGCCTTCATATGTCTTGGTTCGGTAAAGGATTTGAAAGTGAATGGGCAAAGTTAGAAAAAGCGCTCAGCGATTTTCCTAAACCACTTGTCCTTATGGGAGATTTCAACAATCCTACCGATACGGCTGGCTATGATATGATTTTAAATAGCCCGCTTGAGTTGCAAGATAGTCACAAAGTGGCTAAATCCATTCAAGGTGATCACACCATTATCGAAGATATTGATGGCTGGGAAGGCAATAAACAGTCACTCAAGGTTGATCACGTTTTTACAAGTAAAGAAATTGAGATTCAATCCTCAACCGTTGTCTTTGATGGCGGTGAATCTCCAATCGTCAGTGACCATTTCGGTCTTGCTGTCGACCTTAACTACTAACTAATTCTACCTCCTAATTATTTGTTTGTTTTTTGTAAAAAAATCGCTCCTGTTTTCAGGGGCGATTTTGAATTATGAATGGTGTGTAGATTAAGTATTTATAAAATACTATGTGGTATAATAAATATATTATGACTTTAAAACCTTTTACAAAATGGACTGGGGGAAAACGAAAATTACTTCCAGTTTTAAGAGAAAAATTACCTCAAAATTATAATCGATATTTTGAGCCTTTTATAGGAGGAGGAGCTCTATTTTTTGATATAGCTCCTAAAGAAGCTGTTATTAATGATTTTAATGGTGAGCTAATTAATAGCTACATCCAAATAAAAAATAATCCAACTCAATTAATAGAATTATTAAAAGGACATCAAGAGAGTAATAATAAGGAATATTATTTTGAAGTGCGTTCTGCTGATCGAGATGAAAGAATAAATAGTATGAATGACGTTGAGCGTGCAGCGAGAATTTTATATATGCTCCGTGTAGATTTTAATGGTCTTTATCGAGTTAATTCAAAAAATCAGTTCAACGTTCCTTATGGAAAATATAAAAATCCGAAAATTGTTGACGAGGAATCTATTTACGAAATTTCAAAATACTTGAATGATAATGAAATTCTAATTTTGAATGGAGATTTTGAGCAAGCTGTACAAGAAGCTCAAGGAGGAGATTTTGTATATTTTGATCCTCCCTATATTCCTTTAAATGAAACAAGTTCTTTTACTTCCTATACGCATGAAGGATTTACTTATGAAGACCAAGTTAGATTAAGAGATTTAGTTAAAGAATTGGATAGTCGTGGTGTATATGTAATGTTGTCAAATTCTTCTAGTCCGCTTGCTTATGAATTGTATAAAGAATTCAATATATACGATGTGAGTGCAACAAGAACAAATGGAGCTTCTAAGGCTAGTCGTGGGAAAATTAAAGAAATACTGGTAACTAATTATGACTAATTACGAATATAAGTATGGGGAGGTTATTATGACAAAACCATACTATAACAAAGATAATGCAATGTTAGTCCATGCTGATACCTTTCAATTTTTGAAAAAAATAAAACCTGAAAGCATGGATATGATTTTTGCTGATCCACCGTATTTTTTAAGTAATGGTGGATTTTCCAATTCAGGAGGGCGAGTAGTATCGGTAGATAAAGGAGACTGGGATAAAGTTTCATCGCTTGAGGAAAAACATGTATTTAATAGAGAATGGATTAGTTTAGCAAAGAAACTTCTTAAGCCAAATGGGACTATTTGGATATCTGGTAGTTTCCATAACATTTATTCGGTTGGTATGGCTTTGGAACAAGAAGGTTTTAAAATTTTAAATAATATTACTTGGCAAAAGACTAATCCAGCACCTAATCTATCTTGTCGGTATTTTACACATTCCACGGAAACTATTTTATGGGCACGAAAAGATACTAAGAATGCTAAACACTATTATAATTATGATTTAATGAAAGAGTTGAATGGTGGTAAGCAGATGAAGGATGTGTGGACAGGTTCCTTGACTAAAAAATCAGAAAAATGGGCCGGTAAACACCCGACGCAAAAACCAGAGTATTTGTTAGAAAGAATTATTTTAGCCAGTACGAGGGAGGGTGATTATATCTTAGATCCATTTGTTGGAAGTGGGACGACAGGTGTAGTTGCTAAACGTTTAGGACGTCGTTTTATTGGAATTGATTCAGAGGAAGATTATTTGAAAATAGCTAAATTAAGGTTAGATAACGAAGTAATAAAGGAGAAGTTATGAAACTAAATGATTATATCTACTCATCTCCAGATGAGAGACTGAAATTCTTTTTATCTACACTTTCTATCACTAATCGTACCCCAGAATATTATGTCAACTGGGAAAAGGTAGAACGAGAAACCAGAAAGTTTGAGCTTGAGTTAAATACACTTAATTATCTTATTGGAAAAGATGATATCTATCATGAAATGCTTGCACTATTCACTAAGCAGCCAGATTTAATTAGAGCTATTCCGAGTTTAATTGCTAGTCGAGATAAAATTTTAGATATTTTGATTATCGATGATAGCGATAATATGACTTTTGAAAAGTTAAACTTTTCTAAAATTGACACTGATCGTATTAATGATTACGTTGATTTTGCTGAAAAATCTGGTTTGTTGGATTTCCTTCAAAATAAGGCTAAGCGTTCCTTAGTTGACTATGTTTATGGAGTGGAGTCTGGATTGGACAGCAATGCTCGTAAAAACAGGAGTGGTTCAACAATGGAAGGTATACTAGAGCGCCATGTTGGCAGGATTGCTCTGGAACAAGGATTGGAATGGAAAGCGCAAGCAATCGCTCCTTTTATTAAGGAAAATTGGAATATTGATGTTCCTGTTGATAAGTCAGAGCGTCGTTTTGATGTGGCAGTATATTCCAAAGAAAAGAATAAAGTTTGGCTGATTGAAACCAATTATTATGGTGGAGGAGGTAGTAAATTAAAAGCGGTAGCAGGTGAATTTACAGAACTTAGTCAATTTGTCACAACTTCAAATGATAATGTTGAATTTATCTGGGTGACGGATGGTCAGGGATGGAAAACCGCTCATTTACCACTTTCAGAAGCCTTTGGACATATTAATAATGTCTTTAATCTTAATATGTTAAAAGAAGGTTTCTTGTTTGACTTGTTAAAAAAATAATTTTATTATTAACTAGTTCCTTATTCATTGAATTTACATAAGACATATAGTTAGACGATAGCGATGTTGTTTTAACTATCCCCTTAAAAGTGCAAAAATAAAAAGAATCTCCTATATGGACAGTACAAAAATTATATATTGTCTCATAAGGAGAGTTTTTGTATTCAATTTTTACTCCACAATTGGGCTTTTTAGGTAAGCGTCAACAAGGCGTTCTGTTGCTTGGACAGAGTCGATGTGTGTGCGTTCGTATGAGTGGCTTGATTCGATGCCTGCGCCAAAGAGGGCGTGTTTGACTTCGGCACCTGCACGAAGGGCAGCAGAGGCATCACTACCATAGTATGGGTAGATGTCCAATTTGTATGGGATTTTATTTTCTTCAGATAGGGCAACAAGGTGTTGGCGGAGTTCGTAGTTATAAGGTCCAGAACCGTCTTTGACACAGATTGAAACGCTGTATTCATCTGTTTGTTGGTCGTCACCCATAGCCCCCATGTCAACTGAAAGGTATTCGACTGTTGCAGCTGGAATGCTTGAGTTAGCACCGTGACCGAGTTCTTCGAAAGCTGAGAAGTAGAAGTGAGTTGTGTATGGCAAAGTGATATTTTGAGCTTTGTATTCTTTGAGCAATTCAATGAGAATGGCTGCTGATACTTTGTCATCCAAGTGACGTGATTTGATGAAACCTGATTCGGTAACAACCACGCGTGGATCAAATGAGATAAAGTCCCCAACTTCGATACCAAGGGCGCGTGTTTCTTTTTCGTTGGTCACTTTTTCGTCCAGACGAACTTCCATGTTAGCTTGATTGCGTTCAGCAGTTCCAGCATCTTTGTAGACATGAACAGAAGTTTGGTGCATAAGGATTGTACCACTAATTTTTTTACCATTTTTGGCAACGTGGATAGTACAATTTTCACCTTCGATAGCGTTGTAGACAAAGCCACCGATAAGGTCCATTTTAAGGCGACCGTCTGGTTTGACAGCTCGCACCATAGCACCAAGGGTATCAAGGTGAGCTGTGACCACGCGGTGTTTGCTGTCATCTTTACCAGTGACAGTGACTATAACGCCACCTTTATTTGTGCGGACAGGAGCGTAGCCAAAGCTTTCAAGCTCAGCAATCACGTAATTCATAATGTGGCTTGTATAGCCAGTAGGTGAAGGGATATTTGTAAGTTTTGTAATGTAATCAACTGTTGTTTTCATTGTCTCTCCAATACCATCTAGTCATTTGTCGGACATTTCCGACAGTCTAATGTCATTATAACATTTATTTGCGACTTTGTTTCTGACGAAGAAAAAAAGTCATTTTGACTGAGGTGTAAAGTTTTGAAAATGATCTACGATAACTTCTGCTAGTCGTTCAATATCTGAGCTTGTGCCGCGGAGTTCAAAGTCCCCAAGCATGGGAAATCCAAAGCGGTTGGCGTATTGTTTGGCTGTTAAGCAGTACTGTTCATTGAAATTGCGGTTGCCTGAGCCGATAATACCAAAACAATGTTTGTCATTATCATGGGCAGCAATGAAATCTCCAAGTGGGGTGGTCAAAATCTCAACATCACCCGAATCAATGCCATTGCCACCTTCAAGGTAGGTCGGCAGAATAGCCACAAAAGGTGAGGCAACGGGAAAGGTTTCGTGGTTAAGATCCTTGATATTGATGGCTTTGCTAGAGAGCTGATAGTGGTTCTGAAGATATTCTCCTAAACGTTTCACAAAACTCTGGACATTGCCACTTAAGCTAATGTAGACGATGGTTAGTGTTTTTTCTGTCATAAGACACCTCATGTGAATAGTGTTTTTAGTCAATTTACCATAATGAAAGGGCAGAGACAAATGATTAGCTTGGAGAAATTGGTAGGATTTTAAATGTGATTTTTAAAAAAGTTTGTTCTTTTAAAATTAAAGACTAGACTTATTAAAATACCTGTGATATACTTTTGCTAAAGATGTTGGGGAATGAAAACATCTTTAGCTAATATTTATATTCAAAAATGGAGAATGCCCATGTCAAAAGCATTAATTATTTGTGTTGCTGGAATGTCATCATCATGGCTTTCATTATGAAGAAAAAACAACATCGTGATATTGGTCGTCTGGCCCCCGGTGCTGGTATTTTCAATGTTAATGAGCCTGTTATCTTTGGGTTGCCAATCGTTTTGAATGCTACAATTCTTATTCCATGGGTCATCTCACCAATTATTGTCACAGCCCTTAACTACTTTGTGATGTCAATTGGTCTTGTTCCTGCACCAACAGGGGTTTCAGTTCCTTGGACAGTACCTGTCTTCTTTAGTGGAATGATTGCGACAAACTCACTTGCTGGTGGACTTCTTCAAATTGTTGACTGCTTGATTGTTGGCTGTATTTGGCTACCATTCTTGCACATGCTGGACAAACAACTTGACTCTGCGCTATAATATGAGTATAGTTTAAAAATATTAGTCTATACAAGTAGAGTAGGAGCGATCTATGTCAAAATATGAAGAGATTGCAGGGATTATTCGAGCTAGAATTTCAGATGGAACGTATCCGATTGATTCCATGTTGCCGATTCAGTCTGATTTGGCAAAGGAATTTGGCGTTAGTCGAATGACGGTGAAAAAAGCTATTGAGATGTTAACCATCGAAGGCTTGGTCATTTCAAAACAAGGAAATGGCACCAAGGTTTTAAATTCCTCATTTTGGGACAAAGAGGATTCAAAATTTCGATTGAACAACTACAATGGTTTAAGTAACGATTTGAAGGATGACCCTCGACAATTAACGAGTCAAATTATTGAGTTTATGGTTGAATTTCCCAATGCGGAAATGGCTGAGCGCCTTCAAGTGGAAGAATCAACGCCAGTTTATAAGATTATTCGATTACGTCTCTTAGATGGTGAGCCGTATGCGCTTGAGCATACTTACATGGCTTGCGATTTAGTTCCAGGTCTGGATGATAGTATTTTATTAGCATCCGTTTATGATTACCTTTGGAATACTTTGGAACTTAAATTTGCTGGGTCTTATCGTCATATTACGGCTGAAAAGCCTGACCACTATGACAAAGATTACCTTGCTTGCAAGGATGATGACCCAATTTTGCAAGTTGAGCAAGTGGTTTATTTGGAAAATGGTAGACCGATTGAGTATTCACGTACGCGAAATCGTTATGATGTCCGCGGGTATTCATTGCTAGATGTTAAAAATAGTTAAGAGTCGATAGGGTAACGGTTAAGTCTGGAGAAAAGTCTCCAGGCTTAACTGCTGAACGGGGAAATCCCCCGAAAGAAAGGATAAATTATGGCAGAACCATTATTTTTAAAAGCGCAAATGCACGATAAAATTTGGGGTGGAACTAAGCTTCGTGATGAGTTTGGTTACGATATTCCAACAGAAACGACTGGTGAATACTGGGCAATCTCAGCTCATCCAAATGGTGTGTCGATTGTGGATAATGGGACTTATAAAGGACAAGGCTTAGATAAACTTTATCGTGAGCACAAAGAGCTTTTTGGCAATCCAAAATCAGAAGTCTTTCCATTGTTAACTAAAATTTTGGATGCCAACGATTGGCTTAGTGTCCAAGTTCACCCAGATGATGCTTACGCTCTTGAGCATGAAGGTGAGCTTGGTAAAACAGAATGCTGGTATGTCATCGCAGCGGATGAAGATTCTGAGATTATTTACGGTCATAATGCCAAATCTAAAGAAGAACTTGCCAAGATGATTGAAGCAGGTGATTGGGCTAATTTGTTGACAAAAGTTCCAGCCAAAGCAGGTGATTTCTTCTACGTACCAAGCGGCACAATGCACGCCATTGGTAAAGGTATTTTGATTTTGGAAACACAACAATCAAGTGATACAACTTATCGTGTCTACGATTTTGACCGTCGAGATGCTGCTGGGAATCTTCGTGATCTTCATATCGAACAATCAATCGATGTCTTAACCATTGGTGAACCAGCTAACAGCACCCCTGTGACTCTCGGTGTGGATAACTTGACTTCAAGCCTTTTGGTGTCAAATGAATTCTTTGCGGTTTATAAATGGGTGGTGTCTGGTGAGGTTGCTTTTAGTCAAACAGCTCCATATCTTTTGGTCAGTGTTTTGTCTGGTCAAGGTAGCTTAACTGTTGATAACTGTGTGTATAACGTGAAAAAAGGTGATCATTTCATTCTTCCAAACGATGTGAAAACTTGGAAAGTTGATGGCAACCTAGAAATCATTGCTAGTCACCCAAATGAAAACTAATCATTTGTAAGTAGGTATAACTAAAAAAAGGAATCCGAGAATTTCGGATTCCTTTTTAGTTTATTTTTCAACTTCAAGGTCATACAAACGTCCAGCCTTTTCGTAGCGCGTGAAACGAGCTAGTTGATTATGTTCATCAACGAAGACAACATGTGGTTTGTGCGTTTTGGCTTCTTCAGGTGTGAAGTCAGCGTATGACATGATGATGACGTGGTCACCGACATTGACGAGTTTTGCTGCGGTACCATTAAGGCAAATTTCGCCTTTACCAGGTTCGCCAGCGATGATGTAAGTTTCTAAGCGGCTACCTGTTTCAACACCAGCAATCTGTACTTTTTCGTATTCTACCATACCAGCTAACTCAAAAAGTTCTGGGTCGACGGTGATACTTCCAACATAATGCACTTCAGCACCTGTAACCACAGCGCGGTGGATTTTTGATTTTAGCATTTGAATGTGCACGTTTTTTCTCCCCTACTCGTAAATGTGATTGTCGATTAAGCGTGTTTTGCCGATATAGACAGCGATAGCATTGAGAACAGGACGTTCAATTTCGCTGACAGGTTCAAGCGTCTTCCAGTCTACAAATTCGACATAGTCAATCTTAGCTAGTGGTTCTTTTTCAATAAAAGTAGTCATAGCTTCTTTTAATTTGCTAGTGTCTTTTTTACCGTCATTAATCATTTTTTCAGCGAGTGCCAAACTTTGTGAGAGAACTAGCGCAGCTTTTCGTTCATCAGCTGAGAGATAAGTATTACGAGAACTTTTAGCCAGTCCATCAGCCTCACGAACAATTGGACAGCCAACGATTTCAAGGTTGAAATTCAAATCTTCAACCATGTGTTTGATAACAGCCAGTTGTTGAACATCTTTTTGACCAAAGTAAGCTTTATTGGGTTCGACAATATTGAAGAGTTTTCCAACAACGGTACAAACACCACGGAAATGAATAGGACGTGTTTTTCCGCAAAGACCTTTTGTCAATGTTGACATGTCAATGAAACTTGAAAAAGTAGGAGAGTACATGTCACTAGGTTCTGGATTGAAAATCAGGCTAGCTCCTGCGGCTTCACAGAGTTTGGCATCTTGTTCCAAATCACGTGGGTAGCTTTCAAGGTCTTCAGTCGGAGCAAATTGAATTGGATTGACAAAAACGCTGACAACAACGTGGTCATTTTCAGAAACAGCTTTGTCAATCAAACTCTTATGTCCTTCGTGTAGGTAACCCATGGTAGGAACAAGTCCAATAGTTTTTCCCTCTGCTTTCCAAGCTTGAACAGCTTTTCTAACGTCTTCAACAGTGTGAACGATTTTCATGTAATGTCATGCCTCTTTTCTAATTAATAGAGCTTTTCAATAATACTGTCATCAATGTGATATTCATTATCAGGTGTTGGAAATTTTTGGTTGGCTACATCTTCGATATAGCTTTTGACAGCGTCGGAGATGAGCTCGCCGATGTTGGCATAGCGTTTGACGAATTTCGGCGTGAAATCAGAGAATAACCCCAACAAATCAGCGTAAACTAACACTTGCCCGTCAGTTTGATTACCAGCGCCAATTCCGATTGTCGGGATATTGAGCTGCTTAGTAACGAGTTGAGCTAGCTTAGCGGGGATAGCTTCAAGAACCACGGCAAAAGCACCAGCTTCTTGAACGGCTTTAGCATCTTCTAGAAGTTGTTTAGCAGCAATTTCGGTTTTGGCTTGAACTTTGAAACCGCCGAAGGCATTGATGTGTTGTGGGGTTAAACCAAGGTGAGCACAAACTGGAATCCCAGCCTCCACCATTGTCTTGATTTGTGGACAGACACTTTTACCACCCTCCAATTTGACGGCTTGGCAATGAGTCTCCTTCATCAAGCGCCTAGCATTTTCCACAGCTTTTTCAACCGATACTTGATAAGACATAAAAGGCATATCAACGATAACCAGAGCGTTTTTAGCCCCTCTGCAGACCGCTTTACCATGATGAATCATATCTTCCATGGTTACTGAAATAGTGTCGTCGTAGCCTAGCATGACGTTGCCAAGAGAATCACCAACAAGAATGCTGTTGACACCAGTGCTATCGATTAACTTTGCTGTTGAGTAGTCGTAGGCGGTTAACATGGTTAACTTTTTACCGTCTGCTTTAGCTTTTTGAAAGCTCAATACGGTATTTTTCATGAGAGTCTCCTTTCACCAAAAGCCACAAAAACTTTTAGAATAAAACATGTCTAGCTAACATTATATCGAATATTCAGAAAATTTTAAATTGTAGGTCAAAATAAATAGTCGAGGAAGCAAGCTTTCTCACACGTTAAAATATAAGAGCCTGAAGTTTTTGCCTCAGGCTCTTAATGTGGGTAGTATTAGCTAATGCATGATTTATTCAAAAATGCTACAAGATTTTGACGTATTTTTGATACCATTTTGGTCGTTAAGAATAGCATTACCTTGTTCGGTTAATTGTGTGCCAGCCCAGTCTTGAACCATATCGAGGTAAGCAAGCTCGCTGCTATTTCCTTTCCAAGACCAGCCTAGATAGCCGACACCTTTGGCTTGAGAGTAGCTCATGATAGTCTTGTAATCGATAGGACCATTAGTGTGTTTGATACCAAATTCACCGATACAAAGTGGTGCACCAACGGCTAATGATGAGTCAATATTGTTTTGTACAGCACCGTAAGCACCAGCATATTCGTACATGTGAATAGAGAACATGATGTTCTTTTGTGAGTCAGATTGAAGGACACTTTGACCTGCATCAGCAATTGATTTTGGATATTGTCCCCAGCCAGCACAATCAACCATGATAGTGTTTTTGATACCAGTGTTACGAAGTTTTGGGATAACTTGTTGATAACCTGATGCCCAAGTAGAACTATCTCAAGAACCAGCCCATTCATTAGCGATGTTTAAGATGACATGGTCTTCGTTTCCAATTAGAGCATCTTTCATTTCCATCCAATAATTAGCGACATTTTCCAAATCTTGAATGTTGTCGGAACCAGTAGCATCATGCGCTTCAACAGTGGCAATCAAGTGGTTGTCTTTACAAAGCTGCAATAGTTTTTGAATTTCTGCTAGTGAAGTTTTGCTGTATTGTTGCCCATCTCCCATAACGATACGAATACAGTTGGCTCCAGTTTTTGCAATAGCAGGAATAGCAGTTTCCTCATAGCCTTGATACCAGACGTAAGGGTGATTAATACCTCGCATGACAAATGGTTGATTTTTGGCGTCATAAAGGGTTGTGCCACTTGTGTGGAAACCAGCAGTAGCCACAGGGGTATCACTGCCTGTGTTGCTACCAGTATTATGACTTTCGTCAACTTTAGTGAATTGCCATTTTTGATTATCGCCACCAGTTTCGTACCATTGTTGAACATTTGCTCCTGCTTTGGTATCGCCGTAAGCTACGTCCAAAGCTTTGCCACTGACAGCAGAAATTAGCTTGTAGTAACCATTTCCGGCATCAATGATTTTCCAACGTTGGCATGTGCCATTTGTATCATCCCACTGTTGGACATTAGCCCCATCGTAGGTAGCTGCGCTAGCGACGTCAAGAACTTTGCCGCTATTTTCTGAGACTAGCTTATAGTAGCCGTCTCCAGTGTCAAAAACTGTCCATTTTTGATTGGTTCCGTTTGTGTCATTCCACTGCTGAACGTTAGTGCTAGCAGTTTTGGCACCGCGGGCAACATCAAGGACTTTGCCACTGTGTTTTGCGGTGATTTGGTAAGTATTTCCTGAAATAATGGCATCAGCTTTTACCTCATAAGCTGCTACAATACCAGAAAGTACTGTTAGTGCCGTTAAAGATCCAATGAGTGTTTTTTCATTAGTTTTCTCCCCCTAAAAAGTTTTAGGCCCTTATGTTTTGAATATAACTTTTTTCCGCGGTAAATAAAGCAATTGTATACAAATAATCAAAAAAAGTTTCATGAAGCGCATCCAAAAAAGTATAACATAATTCTTTATAAAAGTATATACTTTTATAAAGTAAAATGATAAAATGAAGCTGTCAAAAGAAGGAGGAGGTGAATAGCTTATTAATTGACAAATTTATTATCCGATAATTAAAGAATTTTATTAGTTAACCATAAAAATCAGAGCAACTTTTAAAATCTCCTGGGCTGTCTTGGTTTTTTATGGTTACATTTTATGGGAAAAAGTACCATTTACAAGAAATTATCAATTAACATTTGGAACTTTAGCTCTTCTAGTTTAAAATATAGATAATAATATGCATTAATTTATATATTAGATTCAGAGGAGAAGTAATGGAAAAATATAACCTTATTGCAAATGATGTGCGTAAGAAAATTTTAGAAGGTGTTTATCAACCAAATGAACAGCTGCCTTTTGAAAAAGATTTTTGTCGCATGTACAAGGTTAGTAAGATGACGGTCAAAAAAGCCTTAGATATTCTCGTTACAGAAGGCTTGATTTACAAACGTCGTGGAGCAGGGACTTTTGTCATGGACCTGTCAGTTGAAAAAATGGAGAAAATGTTGATGGATATCCAAATGATGGGGACAACAGCATTTTATCCAGACAAAAAAATTTCAAGTCGCGTGATTGATTTTACGGTTGTGAAAGCAGACGCGGAAATTGCAGAAAAACTAAAAATTAAGGAAACAAGCTTCGTTTATAAAATTCATCGTGTCCGCTTAGTTGATGATAGACCAACGGTTATCGAAGAAACTTACATGCCAATCGACTTGATTACAGGTTTGAAAATCGAGCATGTGGAAAATTCGATTTATGACTACATTGAAAATGACCTTGGTTTAAAAATTCAATCAGGCCACCGTACGATTACTGTTCGTCGTGCGACGGATGAGGAAGCTGATTACTTGTCACTTGAAAAAGGTGACCCAGTAGCAGTAGCTGTTCAAACGGGGTATTTAACAAATGGTGCTGCGTTTGAATACTCAATTAGTACACATCGTTATGATGAATTTTCATTGGAGATTGTTTTAACACACCGCTAGCAGTGTTTTTGCTAGGTAGAAATGGAGAAGAAAATGAATTTAGTCGTGTTTGATATTGGTGGAACTTCTGTGAAATATGGCCGTTACTAAGACAGTGCCATTGATAAGAAAGGTGCATTTGCTACCCCAAAAACTTGGGAAGAAATGAAAGCAAACTTGTATCGTGTCTTTACAGAATTATCAGATGCTGATACCAAAGGGGTTGCTATCTCAAGCCCAGGTGCTGTAGATACTGAAGAAGGTGTAATTAAAGGATTTAGTGCGATTCCTTATATCCATCATTTGAAAATTATCGATGAGTTGGAAGCTATGTTTGGCCTTCCGGTGACCATCGAAAATGATGCTAACTGTGCAGGTCTAGCTGAAAGTCAATTTGGTATCGGAAAAGACAGTAAAAAATCAATTTACTTCATTCTTGGGACAGGTATTGGTGGTGCGGTTTGCCTTGATGGTAAATTGTACAAAGGAAGTAGCCTTTACGGTGGTGAATTTGGTTTCATGATTATCAAAGACGGCATTACGCTTAGTAACCTAGCTAGTCCCGTTGCCGTGGCTAAAAAATATGCTAAAGAACATGGCTTGACTGATTTTACTGGCAAAGATTTATTTGATTTGGCAGATGCTGGCAATAGCGATGCTAAAGCTGCCTTATCAGAGATGTATGATGTCATTGCTATTGGTATTTTTAATTGCCTAGTCAGCATCAACCCAGACTTAGTTGGTATTGGTGGTGGTATTTCTGCGCGTGAAGATTTGGTGCCAGAACTTGAAAAACGTCTGCAAAAACTTGTTGAGAAAACAGATGCTCATGGTTTAGATTACCAAGTGAAAACTTGCCAATTCCGAAACGATGCCAACCTTTTAGGAGCCGTTTCTAACTTCTTAAATAGCAGATAACAGTTTAAGGCTTGATGAATTTTCAAGCCTCTTTTTTATTTAGTAAACAAAGTCTTTAAAATGGATAAGGCAATGGTATTTTGGGGCGTTTAGTGTTAAAATAATATACAATATAAATCTGTATGCAAAGAAGAGGTCCTTATGGCAAAAATTGTGAATTTGACGGGTGAGGAGGTCGTTGCCCTAACGGCCCAATATATGAGCGAATCTGATGTAGCGATTGTTCAAAAAGCATTGGATTACGCGACAAAAGCACATATCTCACAAGTTAGGCAATCAGGCGAGCCTTATATCATCCATCCTATCCAAGTTGCAGGTATTTTAGCAGATCTTCATCTTGATGTGGTGACAGTGGCTTGTGGTTTTTTGCATGACGTTGTTGAAGATACTGAGATTACTTTAGATGAAATCGAAGCCGAATTTGGTAAAGATGTGCGTATCATCGTGGATGGCGTGACAAAACTTGGTAAAGTTGAGTACAAATCACACGAAGAGCAATTGGCTGAAAATCACCGTAAGATGCTTATGGCCATGTCTAAAGATATCCGTGTCATTTTGGTAAAACTTGCTGACCGTCTTCACAATATGCGCACTTTGAAGCATCTTCGTAAAGACAAACAAGCGCGCATTTCACGTGAAACCATGGAAATCTATGCTCCCCTTGCTCATCGTTTGGGGATTAGCCGCATCAAGTGGGAATTGGAAGATTTGTCATTCCGTTACCTCAATGAAATTGAGTTCTACAAGATTTCTCACATGATGAATGAAAAACGTCGTGAACGTGAGGCCTTGGTTGATGAAATCGTTAAGAAAATTAAAGACTATACTGAAGAACAAGGACTTTACGGAGACGTTTACGGTCGTCCAAAACACATCTATTCTATTTATCGCAAAATGCGTGATAAAAAGAAACGTTTCGACCAAATCTATGATTTGATTGCCATTCGTTGTATCATGGAAACCCCTAGCGATGTTTACGCTATGGTTGGTTACATTCATGAATTGTGGCGTCCAATGCCAGGGCGTTTCAAAGATTACATTGCTGCGCCCAAAGCCAATGGTTACCAATCTATTCACACGACTGTTTACGGACCAAAAGGACCAATTGAAATTCAAATCCGTACCAAAGAAATGCACCAAGTTGCTGAATATGGGGTTGCTGCTCACTGGGCTTACAAAAAAGGGATTAAAGGCAAGGTTGACAGTCAAGAACAAGCTGTCGGCATGAGCTGGATTAAAGAATTGGTTGAATTGCAAGACGCTTCAAATGGTGATGCGGTAGACTTTGTCGATTCAGTTAAACAAGATATTTTCTCAGAACGTATCTACGTCTTCACCCCAACAGGTGCTGTACAAGAATTGCCAAAAGATTCTGGGCCAATTGATTTTGCTTACGCTATTCACACACAAGTCGGTGAAAAAGCTGTTGGTGCTAAAGTTAATGGCCGTATGGTACCTCTAACTGCCAAACTTAAAACAGGTGATGTGGTTGAAATTGTAACTAACCCAAATTCATTTGGACCAAGCCGCGACTGGATTAAAATTGTTAAGACAAACAAAGCCCGCAACCGCATCCGCCAATTCTTGAAAAATCAGGATAAGGAATTATCAGTCAACAAGGGCCGTGAACTTTTAGTGGATTATTTCCAAGACCAAGGCTATGTGGCTAACAAATACTTGGATAAAAAACACCTTGAAGCCATTTTGCCACGTTTCAGTGTTCGTAGCGAAGAAGCTCTTTATGCGGCTGTTGGTTTCGGTGAAATTAGTGCGGCAGCTGTTTTCAATCGCTTAACGGAAAAAGAACGCCGTGAAGAAGAACGCGCCAAAGCGAAAGCAGAAGCAGATGAACTTATGAATGGTGGTGAAATCAAGACAGAAAATAAAGAAGTCTTGAAAGTCCGCAGCGAAAATGGCGTTATCATCCAAGGTGCTTCAGGTCTTTTGATGCGTATCGCTAAATGTTGTAACCCAGTGCCAGGTGACCCAATCGAAGGTTATATCACCAAAGGTCGTGGGGTGGCTATTCACCGTGCGGACTGTCACAATATCAAGAGCCAAGAAGGTTATGAACAACGCCTTATCGAGGTTGAATGGGACGATGCTACTAGCGCTAATAATGATTACATCGCTGAAATTGATATTTACGGTCTTAACCGTTCAGGACTTCTAAATGAGGTCCTTCAAGTTCTTTCAAACGTCACTAAGAACATTTCAACCGTCAATGCCCAACCAAGTAAGGATATGAAATTTGCGAATATCCACGTTAGTTTCACAATTCCAAACTTGACGGAATTGACTGCTGTTGTCGATAAAATTAAAATCATCCCAGACGTTTATTCTGTCAAACGTACAAATGGATAACTAAAATGAGCTGATAATGCAGCTCATTTTTTTGTTTGAAAGAGAAAAGGTAAGTGCTTTTTTTATTTTTCTGAAAATGTTAAAATGACAATAATGAAAGCGAATTTATTTTCAGAAAGGAATAGATATGAAAGTAGTCATTCAACGTGTTAAAGAAGCGCAAGTTACGATTGATGATGAACTGGTTGGAGACATCAGTCAAGGCTTATTGTTGTTAGTTGGAGTAGGACCAGATGATGAGCAAGAAGACCTTGATTACGCTGTTCGTAAAATTACTAATATGCGTATCTTTTCAGATGATATGGGCAAGATGAATTTATCTGTCCAAGATATTAAGGGAAGTATCTTATCAGTGTCTCAATTTACTTTGTTTGCGGATACCAAAAAAGGCAATCGTCCGGCATTTACAGGTGCCGCAAAACCTGATAAAGCTGAAAAAATGTACCTCGACTTTAATGAAGCCCTTGCCCAATTCGTTCCTGTTGAAACAGGTGTTTTTGGCGCTGACATGCAAGTTAGTCTAGTCAATGACGGTCCTGTTACTATTATTTTGGATACAAAATCACGTTAAGTTGAGTTAAGAAGGAACGGAGGTGGAAGATGTCACTAGAGCGATTATTCCCAGAAGCTGTTGAGGCTGGTAAGATCGAACATGCAGAAGATTGGGTAGCTATTGAGGAAAATGGGCAAACGTATTACCTTCCTCTAGCAAATCTGAGCGAGCGTGAAAAAGCATTACTGGCTTTGCAAAATGACGGTATTTTAGAAGACAAGGTGACTGAGAATCCTTGGTACCGTTATTTGATTCAAGATGATTTGAGTGTGGCAAAAGATTATAAAGCCTTGCAAATCATTTACATCGATCACAAGGAAGCCTTGCCAGAAGAACTGTGTGATTTTTTTGTGACCTTGTTACCCAATTTACTTGCGACGGTGGTCATTTCAAAGACTAGAACATTACTCATTCTTAATCAAGAAGAGATAATTGAAGCAGAAGATTTAATTGATGATGTGCTGCCGACTTTGGAAAGTGACTTTGGTATCAAGTTAACCATTTTCTTTGGCAATGTCTGGTGTAAATTTCAAGCAGATGATTTGCCAGCTTTTTACCGTGAAGAAAGTCGCTTGTTTGCCAATATGAGACATTTCCGTGGTAATGAACGAACAGTCAGTTTTTCACAAATGTTGCTGCTAGCTTATGCGCACCAGCTTGATTTGCCAGCTATTAAACATAAAATGTTACAGGCTATTGATGATAGTAAAGACATCAGACCGATTATCATGACCATGTGGCAAGAAAAGGGTAATCTTGCCAAAACAGCACAAAATCTTTATATTCACCGTAATTCCTTGCACTATAAAATCGAGAAATTCCGCCTTTTTTCAGGCTTGAATTTGAAAAATCTTAATGATTTGGCATTTTCGTATCTTTTAATTATGGAAAATTAGTTTTTGGGCACATTGCACAAAAAATCTTGTGACTCCTGTCTATATCATGTAAGCGTTATCTTTGTTATAATAAAGCCACATAGATCAAAGGAGTTAAAAAATGGTAGAACTTAATCTTAATCATATTTACAAAAAATACCCAAATGCAAGCCACTATGCTGTTGAAGATTTCGATCTTGACATTAAAGATAAAGAATTTATTGTTTTCGTAGGACCTTCAGGTTGTGGTAAATCTACAACGCTTCGTATGGTTGCTGGTCTTGAAGATATCACAGAAGGTGAACTTAAAATTGACGGCGAAGTCGTTAATGATAAAGCACCAAAAGACCGCGATATTGCCATGGTTTTCCAAAACTACGCTCTTTACCCACACATGACTGTTTACGATAACATGGCATTTGGGCTAAAACTTAGAAAATATAAAAAAGATGAAATTGACAAACGTGTTCGCGAAGCCGCACAAATTCTTGGCTTGACAGAATTCCTTGAACGCAAACCTGCTGACCTTTCAGGTGGTCAACGTCAACGTGTTGCCATGGGTCGTGCTATCGTGCGTGATGCCAAAGTATTCTTGATGGACGAACCTTTGTCAAACTTGGATGCCAAACTTCGTGTGTCAATGCGTGCTGAAATTGCTAAAATTCACCGTCGTATCGGTTCAACAACAGTCTACGTTACCCACGACCAAACAGAAGCCATGACACTTGCTGACCGTATTGTTATCATGAGTTCTACTAAAAACCCTGACGGTTCAGGAACAATCGGTCGCGTTGAACAAATTGGTACACCACAAGAACTTTACAACCGTCCAGCTAACAAATTCGTTGCTGGTTTCATTGGAAGTCCAGCCATGAACTTCTTTGAAGGAACAGTCAAAGATAATACCTTAGTTAGCGACTCAGGTTTCACAATTACTTTGCCAGAAGGTCAAAAGAAATTCCTTGTAACTAAAGGTTACAATGGTAAAAAAGTCATCTTCGGTATCCGTCCAGAAGATATCTCAAACAACCCACTTGCTCGTGAAACATACCCAGGAGCAACTCTTGAAGCTGAAGTTACTGTTTCTGAATTGCTCGGTGCTGAAACAATGCTTTACGTTAAAGTAGGTAACACTGAACTTGTTGCTCGTGCGGATGCGCGTGATGTTTACCAACCAGGTTCAAAAGTGGAATTGACATTGAATGTTGCCAAAGGTCACTTCTTTGACCCAGAAACGGAGGCAGCTATTCGCTAATTTAACGCTATCCAAAACAGAACTCTTCTAGAATACAACCCAAAAAGCCTTACGTCTAACGACGTAGGGCTTTTTTGGGTTTTCATCATAAAATAAAGTTACTTACCAAATGATAAGTAACTTTTTATTGTCTAAACTTATTCGTCAGCGACCATGATATCAGTTAATTGACCAAATTTTTCTTTGGCATCTTCAGAAATACCTGAATCAGTGACCAGATGATCGATTTTGCTAACATTTTGGGGGATTTTTGTGTCATAAAAAACGTTAGGTAAGAAGTACCTAATGCTTTTTGGTTTTATTGTTGTGTTTTTCGGTAATTGCTTGGGCTTTGTCCGAAATGTTTTTTGAAAGCCTTGCTGAAGGCGAGAGCATCTGGAAAGCCTACAACGTTTGCGATCTCTGATATGTGAAAAGTCGTTCTGGTAAGCAAATCAGCACTTTTTTCCATGCGGATTTGGATGAGATAATCCTTGAGAGAATAATCTGTTTCTTCTTTGAAAATCTTATACAAGTAGGAGCGATTTAGATTGAGCTTTTTTGCAATCTCACTGATTTTTAAAGGATTTCCATATTGTGTGTGAATGATTTTTTTAACTTGCTTGATGTAATTTTGAATCAAAATACTGCTATCAGACATTGCTTTGCTTGGAAATTCTTTCATAAGAAAAGCTAGAAGTTTATAGAGTTCCGCAGTCAGTTGGAGTTCAGTCACATCATCTAGTTTTTGGTCACGAAATTGCGTTAATTTGACGATTTGATCAAGAACTTTAGACTCAAGCGTCGAATGGCAGAAGTAGTGGTCGAGCAGCTGAGTTTTGCTCAAAATATTTTCAGCTTTTGACCCGCTAAAGCCAACCCAGAGATAAGTCCAAGGATGCTCACCATCGGCTTGGTAAAAGGCCACTTTACCTTTTGGGAGAATAAACATATCACCTGTTTTTAGCTGGGTTGTTATCCCGTCAATGGTGAACTTTCCTTTACCATCTACAATGAAGTGAAGGACATAGTTATCCCTGACAGTTGGGCCAAAAGAGTAGTTTTTAGCACATATTTCAGCGCCGTAATGGTCAACGTTTAAGTCAAAATTGTTGGTATTAAATTCATTATAAGTATTTAGAATATTCAAAGTATCCCCTCCCCCACAAGCAACATTTTACCATATTTATCTAACATCCTACCATTCATTATAGTGAAAATAGGTGGTAAAATTTTAGTAAATATTAAGGAGGAAGCTCAATGGGGATCAAAATTGAAGGAAATCTATTTTACGTAAATAGTAAAAATATGTCACTGATTATTGAAAATCACGAGGGAGATTTGTTGCTTCGTCATATTGGAGGAAAAATCACAGCTTACCATGGCTCTAATGCTCTTTTTGAAAAAGACCATGCCTTTTCAGGTAATCCAACTCCTGATGATAGAACTTACAGTTTCGATACGCAACGTCAGATTTTGGGGGTACATGGCTTTGGTGATTTTCGCCAGCCATCCATTAGTATTTCACACGACACTAATGACTTAACGCAATTTAAATTAAAAGATTATCACGTCTTATCAGGAGCTGTTGAGGCAGCAGGGCTACCAAATCCACACAGTACAGAAAATGCTGAAACACTTGCTTTAGTCTTAGAAGATAAGTTGGCTGGTTTGGAGTTGACGCTTTATTACACAGCTTATGCTGAGCGTTCAACAATTTCTAGCTTTGCTAAGATTAGCAATTCATCAGATAAAGCAGTTGTTATCAACCGCGTTCTGTCAACTATGCTTGATGTTCCAGCTTCTGATTATGATGTGGTGACTTTGCAAGGAGCTTATGCGCGTGAAAAGACAGTTCGTCGCCATAAGCTTGAACAAGGTATTTTCACTGTCGCTTCAAATCGTGGTGCTTCAGGTCATGCACACACACCAGCTATGGTGTTATGTGACCACACAGCTACGGAAGATGCTGGTCAAGCTTTGGCACTTCAATTGCTTTATAGTGGTAATTTCCAAGCTTTTGTTCAAAAAAATCAATTGAACGAAGTTCGTTTGGGTATCGGAATTAACGATGATAACTTTGCTTGGGAATTGTCAGCGGGCGATAGTTTTGACACACCAGTAGCCATCATGACTTATTCAGCCAAAGGTTTGACACATTTGACTCATGAAAGTCAATTATTTGTCCAAGAACATATCATGCCAAAACAATTTGCTCATGTTGAACGTCCGATTCTCATCAACAACTGGGAAGCGACTTATTTTGATTTCAAAAAAGAGAAATTGCTTGACTTAGCTGATGAAGCTAGCAAGCTTGGTATCGAACTTTTTGTTCTTGATGATGGTTGGTTTGGCAATCGCTTCGATGATAACCGTGCACTTGGTGATTGGGTGGTTAACGAAGAAAAACTTGGTGGTCCATTAAATGACTTGATTAATCAAGTTCACGCCAAAGGATTGAAATTTGGTTTGTGGTTTGAACCAGAGATGATTTCTGTGGACAGTGACCTTTACCGTGCACATCCTGACTGGGGCATTCAATCGAAAGGACGCGGTCATACTTATTCTCGCAACCAATTGGTGCTCAACCTTGCTAATCCAGACGTAGTAGCCCATATCAAATCAGCTATCGATAAGATTTTGACAGAAAATGCTATTGATTATGTTAAATGGGATTATAACCGCAATATCACAAACATCGGAAATGGTGATTCAGTCCTTGCGACACAAATGCAGTCACATGCTTATATGCTGGGCTTGTATGATTTGGTGTCTTATTTGACAGAAAAACATAGTAACATTCTCTTTGAATCTTGCTCAGGTGGCGGTGGTCGAAATGACCTTGGTATGATGCGCTATTTCCCACAAGTTTGGGCGAGTGATAATACTGATGCTATTTCACGTTTGCCAATTCAATACGGTTCAAGCTATCTTTACCCGACAATTTCTATGGGAGCTCACGTGTCAGCTAGTCCTAATCATCAAATGGGGCGCACAACACCGCTTGAAACTCGTGGTAATGTCGCGATGATGGGAAATCTTGGCTACGAACTTGATTTGACAAGTTTACCACAAGCTGAAAAAGATGTGATTGCTGCTCAGGTTGCACACTACAAAGACATTCGACCAGTTGTTCAATTTGGTAAACAATATCGCCTCATCAATCCAGAAGCAGGTTCAAATGAAGCAGCCGTAGAATTTGTTTATGAAGATAAGGTTGTCGTGACCTACGTGCGCACACTGTCAACGATTGAAACAATTGAAACAACACTTAAGCTGAAAGGTTTGGAAGAAGAAGCTCTTTACTGCTTGCAAGGAACAGACCAAGTCTTTTCAGGAGCAGAGCTCATGTACGCGGGCCTCACAGCGATTCTCCCACAAGGTGATTACCTCAGCAAACAATACTATTTCGTGAAACAATAAGGAGGTTTTCCATGAAATGGCCTAAACGATTAATAGTGACTGGAGTGGCAATGTTGACAGCGGCAGCTGCTTTGACATTGACAGCTTGTTCAAAAAATAGTGATTCCTCTAATGATGGCAAGGTAACTATCGAATATTTCAACCAAAAAACAGAAATGGTTGATACGCTAAAAGAAATCATTAAGGATTTTGAAAAAGAAAATCCAAAGATCCATGTTAAAATGACCAGTGTGCCAAGTGCTGGTACCGTCCTAAAAACACGTATGCTCGCAGGCGATGCTCCAGATGTCATTAACATTTACCCTCAGAACGTTGATTTTAAAGAGTGGGCAAAAGCTGGTTATTTTGAAGATATGACAGGTAAGTCTTATCTTGAGAATATCAAAAATAACTATGCAGAAAACTATGCAGTAAATGGAAAAATTTATAGCGTGCCTTTATCAGCCAATGTTTCAGGAATTTACTTTAATAAAACAAAATTTGACGAATTAGGACTCAAAGTTCCAGAAACTTGGGATGAATTTGAAACTTTGGTAAAACAAATCAAGGCTGACGGTGAAACACCATTTGCGCTTGCTGGTAGTGAAGGTTGGACTTTAAATGGTTATCATCAACTGGCTTATATTAGCGTGACTGGTAGTGGTGATAAGGCAAATGATTATCTTCGTTTTTCTCCTGTTAATTCTATTTCAACTTCAGATAGTGAGGTTAAAGGGGTGCTAACGCGTCTAGATTTGCTTGCTGATAAAGGAAATCAACAAACTAACTGGCAAGGTGCTTCCTACAATGATTCTGTAGTGGCGTTTGCGACTGGAAAAGCTTTGATGATGCCTGGTGGTTCATGGGTATTAGCAGCGATTAAACAACAAGATCCAAATTTTGAAGTATCAACATTTGCCTTTCCTGGTGAAAAAGCTGGTCAGGAAGTAACTGTCGGTGCAGGTGATTTGGCTTTATCTATCTCATCATCAACTAAGCATAAAAAAGAATGTGAAACATTCATTTCTTATATGGCATCAGCAAAAGCTATGCAAAAATACTATGACGTTGATGGTTCACCAGTGTCTGTAGAAGGTGTGGTTGAAGATGACAATTCTCCACTTGCTCCGCTTTATCAGCTAGCATTTACAGATAAACACTATGTTTGGCTTGGTGAAAATTGGACAAGCGAAGAAGATTTCTTTAGTTTGACAGCTAACTATCTTTTGAATCAAGATGCTGATCAATATGTTAGTGAGTTAAATGCATTCTTCAATCCAATGAAAGCTGACGTAAATAAGTAGGAGGAAACTAGAATGCGAAAATTTTTAAATAAATATTGGGGCTGGACTTTTCTGATTATTCCTTTAATGTTACAAGCTATTTTCTTCTATTTTCCAATGTTTCAGGGAGCTTTTTATAGTTTTACGAACTGGACTGGCTTGACTTACAATTTTGATTTTGTTGGTGTCAACAATTATAAAATCTTGCTAACGGATACCAAATTCTTTAAAGCTCTTGGCTTTACTTTGATTTTGACCATTGCATTAATTGTCGGTGAAATTGTGATTGGTATCTGGGTGGCGCGTGCTTTGAATACTAAAATCAAAGGTCAAACGTTCTTTAGAGCTTGGTTCTTTTTCCCAGCTGTTTTGTCAGGGTTGACAGTGTCTTTGATTTTTAAACAAGTTTTTAACTATGGTTTGCCTGCTATCGGCGAAGCTTTGAATATTGAATGTTTAAAAACAAGTCTTTTAGGAACAACTGGCGGTGCTGTTTTTGCAGCAATCTTTGTTATGTTGTGGCAAGGTGTTGCCATGCCGATTATTCTCTTCCTATCTGGTCTTCAAACCATTCCGAGTGAGATTACAGAAGCGGCAGCAATCGATGGCGCAAATAGCAAACAAACGTTCTGGAACATTGAATTACCATATCTGTTACCAAGTATTTCTATGGTCTTTATCATGGCACTAAAAGGTGGCTTAACAGCTTTTGACCAAATCTTTGCTTTAACTGGTGGCGGACCAAGCAATTCAACAACATCAATCGGACTTTTGGTTTACAATTATGCCTTTTCAAGTAACCAATACGGTTATGCTAACGCAATTGCCTTGATTCTTTTTGCCATCATTGTTCTTGTTTCAGTGTTGCAACTTAAATTATCAAGTCGTTTTGAAGTATAGGAGTGAGAGATGAAAAAAGAAGAACGTTATAATACTTTTTGGAAATATGTGCTCTTAGTCATGGGATCAATTTTGATTTTGATTCCATTGCTAGCAACAGTCTTTAGTTCATTTAAGACGACTAAAGATATCATGCAACATTTTTTTGCTTTTCCAAATCCTGTCACTCTAAGCAACTACACACGCTTGCTTGCTGATGGCATCGGACATTATTTCTTAAATTCAACTATTATCACCGTTGTATCAGTGATTTTGGTGACTTTATTTATTCCTGCGGCAGCCTATTCAATTGCGCGTAACATGAGCAAAAAACGCGCTTTTAACATCATGTATAGCTTGCTAATTTTGGGAATTTTCGTGCCATTTCAAGTTATCATGATTCCAATCACAGTTATGATGAGCCGACTTGGTTTGACAAATATTTGGGGCTTGATTATCTTGTATCTGACTTATGCTGTACCACAAACTTTATTCTTGTATGTTGGTTACATTAAGCTAAGTGTTCCTGAAAGTTTGGATGAAGCTGCTGAAATTGACGGAGCTGATAAATTTACCACATACCGCAAAGTGGTCTTTCCAATGTTAAAACCAATGCATGCCACAACTTTGATTATCAATGCTCTTTGGTTCTGGAATGACTTTATGCTCCCCCTCTTAATGTTGAATAAATCTTCAGAGTCATGGTCATTGCCACTTTTCCAATACAATTACACAGGACAATACCTCAGTGATTACGGACCAAGCTTTGCCTCATATGTCGTCGGTATTATTACCATCACAATTGTTTATCTTATCTTCCAAAAACACATCATCTCAGGAATGAGCAATGGCGCAGTGAAGTAAGGATACAGAGGGCGTATAGCGAGCACAGTGAAAATTAAACATTAAGAAACAAAGGAATAATTATGACAATACAAAATAAAACGATGCTTATCACTTATTCAGATAGTCTGGGTAAGAATTTAAAAGAGCTAAAGGACAACCTTGAACGCTATTTCGGCGAAGCTGTCGGAGGTATTCACCTTTTGCCATTCTTCCCATCAACTGGTGACCGTGGTTTTGCGCCAGTCGATTATGATGAGGTTGATGCTGCATTTGGGGATTGGGATGACGTGAAGGCATTGGGTGAGAAGTACTACCTCATGTTTGATTTCATGATTAATCACATTTCCCGTCAATCAAAATATTATAAAGATTATCAAGAAAAACACGAATCAAGTCCATACAAGGATATGTTTCTTAATTGGGATCACTTTTGGCCTGAAAATCGTCCGACCCAAGCTGATATCGATTTGATTTACAAGCGTAAAGAAAGTGCACCAAAGCAGGAAATTCATTTTGCGGATGGTTCAGTTGAGCATCTTTGGAACACTTTCGGTGAGGAACAAATTGACCTTGATGTGACAAAAGAAGTGACCATGGATTTCATTCGAAAGACTATCAAACATTTAGCAGAAAATGGCTGTGATCTCATTCGCTTAGATGCTTTTGCTTATGCAGTTAAGAAATTGGATACTAATGATTTCTTTGTAGAACCGGATATCTGGGGTTTGCTTGATAAAGTACGTAGCATTGCTGCGGAATCTGGTACAGAATTGCTTCCAGAAATTCATGAACATTATTCGATTCAGTTTAAAATTGCTGAACATGACTACTACGTTTACGATTTTGCTCTTCCAATGGTGACGCTTTATAGTTTATACAGCGGAAAAGTTGAACGCTTGGCAAAATGGTTGAAAATGTCTCCAATGAAACAATTTACAACACTGGATACGCACGACGGGATTGGTGTGGTTGATGTCAAAGATATTTTGAGTGATGAAGAAATTGATTATACTTCAAATGAGCTCTATAAAGTTGGTGCTAATGTGAAACGTAAATATTCATCAGCAGAGTACAACAATCTTGATATTTATCAAATCAATTCGACCTACTATTCAGCACTTGGTGATGATGACAAGAAATATTTCCTTGCTCGCTTGATTCAAGCTTTTGCACCAGGCATTCCGCAAGTTTATTATGTTGGCTTTTTAGCAGGGAAAAACGACCTAGAATTGCTAGAAAAAACCAAAGAAGGTCGCAATATTAATCGTCATTATTATACGAGTGAAGAAATTGCTGAAGAGGTTAAGCGTCCGGTAGTTCAAGCCTTGCTTAAGCTCTTTACCTTCCGAAATCAATCTGCGGCTTTTGACCTTGATGGGAGCATTGATGTTGAAGTTTTAGATGAAAATACATTGGTCATTACCCGTCGAAATCAAGGTAGCAGTGTTGTAGCAGAAGCTAAAATTAATCTCAAGGAGTTGACTTATACAGTGACCGAAAACGGTCGAGAACTGATATTTTAAAATTCATCCGTAAAAAGGTTCTCAAAATTATTTGGGAATCTTTTTTGTGTGAAAGATTGGAAAAAAGTTTTAGTGCAAACGATTGCATAATTTAAAATAAAAAGCTAAAATAGAGTCAAAGAATTGTAAGAAAAGAGGTGCTCTATGGAAAAGCATTGGTGGCATAAGGCAACAATTTATCAGATTTATCCAAAATCATTTAAGGATTCAAATGGTGATGGTGTTGGAGATTTGCAGGGAATTATCAGTAAGCTAGATTATCTTAAAAAGCTTGGTATTACAGCGATTTGGCTCTCACCAGTTTATCAGTCTCCTATGGATGATAATGGTTATGATATTTCAGATTATGAGGCGATCGCAGATATTTTTGGTGATATGTCTGACATGGAAGAATTGCTAGAAGAGGCTAAGGCGCGTGGCATTCGTATCATTATGGATTTGGTGGTTAATCATACATCGGACGAACACGCTTGGTTTGTTGAAGCGCGTGAAAATCCAGACAGCCAGTATCGAGATTTTTATATTTGGCGTGATGATCCAAACGAGCTAGAGTCGATTTTTGGAGGCTCTGCTTGGGAATATGATGCTGCTTCTGGTCAATATTACTTGCACTTTTTCAGTAAAAAACAACCTGATTTGAATTGGGAAAATAAGGTCTTGCGTCAATCTGTTTACGACATGATGAATCGCTGGATTGACAAAGGAATTTCTGGTTTTCGTATGGATGTGATTGACATGATTGGGAAAATTCCTGACAAACTCATCGCAAACAACGGTCCAAAATTGCACGATTACTTAAAAGAAATGCACCAAAAAACTTTAGCTGGGAAAGATTTGCTAACGGTTGGTGAAACTTGGGGAGCAACACCAGAAATTGCTAAGCAGTACTCATCGCCAGCTGAGAAAGAATTGTCTATGGTCTTCCAGTTTGAACACATTGGTCTTCAGCACAAACCAGATGCCTCAAAATGGGAATACGAAGAAGAACTAAACGTTCCCGCTCTCAAAGCTATTTTTAACAAATGGCAGACTGAACTTGAACTTGGTCAGGGTTGGAATTCCCTTTTCTGGGACAATCATGATTTGCCGCGCGTGCTTTCTATCTGGGGTAACACAGACATTTATCGTGAAAAATCAGCTAAAGCGCTAGCTATTTCCTTACACTTAATGCGTGGAACGCCTTATATCTATCAAGGTGAGGAAATTGGAATGACCAATTATCCGTTTAAGGATTTGGAAGAAATTGACGATATCGAGTCGCTCAATTTTGCCAAAGAAGCCCTTGAAAATGGTAAGACGCCAGAAGAAATCATGGATAGCATTCGCATGATTGGACGTGACAATGCCAGAACCCCAATGCAGTGGGATAGCAGTCAGAATGCTGGCTTTTCAACTGATGATAAGACTTGGTTGCCAGTCAATCCAAATTACACAGAAATTAATGTACAAGCAGCCCTAGACAATCCAGATTCTATTTTCTACACTTACCAAAAACTCATCAAGCTTCGAAAAGAAAACGATTGGTTGATTGACGCTGATTTTGAACTTTTAGAGACAGCTGATAAAGTGTTTGCTTACCTCAGAAAAACAGCAGAAGAAACTTACCTAGTGGTCGCAAACTTATCCGATCAAGCCCAAGCCTTTGAAACAAACTTCGCTTATCAAAAAACAATCATCAGTAATACCACTGAACTCACTGACTTTGAAAACCACCAACTCCAACCCTGGGATGCCTTCTGCGTGAAAATAGGGTGAGAATAAAAAAAGTCCGAATATTATTCGGACTTTTTTTATTTTGTACTTTCGCGAAGGGTTAGTGTGGTTGCGAGTCGCGTCATGGTTGGGACGGTATGACGTTTGATCAGTTGATGATTTAAGATATCTACGGCTGTGCGTCCCATTTCTTCGGTATAAACGGTGATACTTGAAAGAGCAGGAAAGACTTGCTTAGTTAGGGCTGTATCATTAAAAGAAATGAGGCTGACGCGGTCAGGTACGGAAATGTTAGCTTCTTGAAGGGCACGAAGGGCACCAATGGCTAGGGTGTCGTTTGCTACAAAGAAAGCTTGTGGAAGGTCATCACCTAGTTCGGTGATGGCTTTTTTCATCAAAGCATATCCTGAAGGTGCTGAAAAATCACCGACAAAGACATAGTCAGGGTTGTAAAGATTATTTTCGTAAGCGTAGTTTTTAAAAGTACGGAAACGTTGGTCGACAATGAGTTCTTTCTGGTCAGTCGTACGTTCTTCACCAGCAATCATACCGATTTTTGTAAAGCCTTGTTGCATGAAGTAGTCAAGGACTTTAACAACGGCATTATCAAAATCAGTTGTCACACAAGGATGACCAGCATTTAAGGTGTCGCTATCAACGAAGACAAGATTTTTTGAAAGATTTTCGAGGCGGTTAATTTGTTCACTAGAAAATTTACCAATGGCAATAATACCACTGACATTTTCTGAAATGGTTAAAATATCGTTATTAAAGTAACGAACCACATCGTAGCCCAATTCTTGGGCGCGTTTTTCAAGACCGATACGAATACTATAGTAGTAAAGGTCGTTTAACTCTTCTTGTTCGCTGTACCACTGCACGATAGCGATTTTTTGACGTTCTTGGTTGCTGTTTGTGCTGCGTTTGTGTTTTTCATAACCCAACTCTTCAGCAATGGTTAAAATACGGTGTCTTGTTTCTTCACCAACGGAGAGGGTTTTGTCTTTGTTAAGGACTCGTGAGACGGTCGCTGATGAGACATTTGCTAACTTTGCGATATCTTTTAATGTAGCCATAGGTATCCCTTCTTTCTTAGTATTATTATATCACATTATCAGAAAAAACAAAAATTTTAAGTAAAACTTTAGTAAAAAATATTGACTTAGTTTAACTAGGAGGTTAAAATGAAACCGTAATCATAAAAGAAACAAGAAAAAGGAGACCCTCATGAATACTAAAGAACTTAACCAAGCTTTTACTAATATTTTTGGAAGCGACGCAGACGCAACTTTCTTCTCACCAGGTCGTATCAACTTAATCGGTGAACACACTGACTATAATGGTGGTCATGTTTTCCCAGCAGCGATTACGCTTGGAACTTACGGTGCCGCTCGTAAACGTGATGATAAGACCCTTCGTTTTTACTCAGCTAACTTTGATGAATTAGGCATTATTGATGTTGATCTTGACAATCTTGTCTACGATAAAAAAGATAGCTGGACAAACTATCCAAAAGGTGTTATCAAATTCTTGAAAGAAGCTGGACACAAGATTGAATCTGGTTTTGAACTTTATGTTAATGGGAATATTCCAAATGGCTCTGGTTTGTCATCATCAGCTTCACTAGAACTTTTGGTAGGGATTGTTGCTGAAGAATTATTCGATCTAAAATTAGACCGTTTGGATTTGGTAAAAATTGGTAAACAAACTGAAAATGAGTTTATCGGAGTGAACTCAGGAATCATGGACCAATTTGCCATCGGTATGGGAGCTGAAAAACAGGCCATCTACCTTGATACCAATACTCTAGAATATGACCTTGTTCCTTTGGACCTTGGTGACAATGTCATTGTGATTATGAATACCAATAAACGCCGTGAATTAGCCGATTCAAAATACAATGAACGTCGTGCGGAATGTGAAAAAGCTGTAGAAGAACTTAATCAAGTGCTTGATATCAATACTCTCGGTGAACTTGATTTGCAAACATTTGACGAATATAGTTACCTTATTAAAGATGACAATCGACTAAAACGTGCTCGCCACGCTGTTTGGGAAAATCAACGTACCCTTCAAGCCAAAGAAGCTTTGACAGCAGGTCAGCTTGAAAAATTTGGTCGCTTGGTTAATGCCTCACACGTCTCACTTGAACATGACTACGAAGTAACTGGTATCGAACTTGATACCCTTGCTCACACAGCTTGGCAACAAGAAGGTGTTCTCGGAGCTCGTATGACAGGAGCGGGATTCGGTGGCTGTGGTATTGCCATTGTTGCTAAAGATAAAGTTGATGATTTTACAAAAGCTGTTGGACAAGTTTATACAGAAACAATTGGTTATGCGCCAGCCTTCTATATCGCTGAAATTGCTGGTGGTTCACGTGTCCTTTCACGAAAATAAAGAATAAAAAGAAGACGATAAAATGATGAAACTTTTAGATACTTTTGTCGCTAAAGTGATTGAAGCTAGCGACTATACTGAAGATGATATGTTTTACTTGCGCAATCGCATCCTTGCCCTTGTGGGCGAGGATGGTGCAGAGCAAGAGACAAATCAAACAGATTTGATTGCTCTTAAAGAAGAACTGGTTAACCTAGCTGTGAAAAATGGTAAGGTTGGTGACTTAATGGCTGAAAGGGATTGTTTGGGTGCTGAATTGATGAACTTCATCACACCTGTCCCAAGTCAGGTGAATCGCAATTTCTGGGATATGTATGCTCAATCTCCTCAACAAGCTGTCGCAGATTTTTACGAACTCAGCAAACGAAATGACTACATTAAAGTAGCTGCAATCGCCAAAAATATTGCTTTTACGGTGCCATCACAGTATGGCGATATTCAAATTACCATTAATTTATCAAAACCTGAAAAAGATCCCAAGGCTATTGCTGCAGCTAAGTTAGCCAAGGCATCTTCTTATCCAAAATGTCAATTATGTATGGAAAATGAAGGCTATCAAGGTCGCCTTAATCATCCAGCGCGTGCTAATCACCGTATCATTCGCTTAAATTTAGGTGATGAAAAATGGGGCTTCCAATATTCGCCTTATGCTTACTTCAATGAACATTGTATTATTTTAAATACTGAGCATGTTCCGATGGTTATCAGTAAAGCTACTTTCAAACAGCTCTTAGATATTGTCGATATTTTCCCAGGTTATTTTGCTGGGTCAAATGCCGACTTGCCAATTGTTGGTGGGTCAATCTTGACTCACAACCACTATCAAGGTGGACGTCATGTCTTTCCTATGGAAATAGCAGAACTAGACAATGAGTTTCATTTCAAAGGCTTTTCAGATGTAACAGCTGGTATTGTCAAATGGCCAATGTCAGTCATTCGTCTTCGCAGCAAGAATAAAGAGCGCTTGGTAGAACTAGGTGAAAAAATTCGTTTGGCTTGGCGAGATTATTCTGACGCGAGTGTTGATGTGGTGGCTTATACAGGCGATACGCCACACCACACAGTGACTCCGATTGCGCGCAAACGTGATGGGCAATTTGAACTAGATATCGTTCTTCGCGACAATCACACCACTGCTGAATTTCCTGATGGTGTTTATCATCCACATGCTGATGTGCAACATATAAAAAAGGAAAATATTGGACTAATTGAGGTAATGGGCTTAGCTATTTTGCCACCTCGTCTCAAAAATGAATTGCTAGAAGTTGAAAAATATCTTTTGAACCAGTATAATGAAATCGCTGCCTATCATAAGGATTGGGTGGATGAGATTAAAAAGCGTTCGGATATTACGACTGATAACGTACATGATATCGTACAAGAAGAAGTCGGTCACGTTTTTGTTCGCGTTTTAGAAGATGCAGGTGTTTACAAACGTGATGAAAAAGGAAGAGAAGCCTTTATGCGCTTTGTGAACAGCGTGGGGTTAGAATAGGAGAAAAATAAATGTCAATTTTAGTGCTTGGTGGGGCTGGTTACATTGGCTCTCACATGGTTGATCGTTTAATTGAAAAAGGTGAAGAAAAAGTTGTTGTTGTCGATAGTTTGGTAACAGGCCACCGTGCAGCGGTTCATCCTGATGCAACATTCTATCAAGGCGATCTTGCTGATCAAGATTTCATGCGCAAAGTCTTTACAGAAAATCCAGACATTGATGCTGTGATTCACTTTGCTGCTTATTCATTGGTTGCTGAATCAATGGAAAAACCACTTAAATATTTTGATAACAACACTGCTGGTATGATTAAATTGCTTGAAGTGATGAATGAATTTGGTGTTAAATACATTGTCTTCTCATCAACTGCAGCAACTTACGGTATTCCAGATGAACTTCCAATTAAGGAAACTACACCTCAACGTCCAATCAATCCATACGGTGAAAGTAAACTCATGATGGAAACAATCATGAAATGGTCTGACCAAGCTTACGGCATTAAATTTGTTCCACTTCGTTACTTTAACGTGGCTGGTGCTAAACCAGATGGTTCTATCGGTGAAGATCATGGACCAGAAACACACTTGTTGCCAATTATCTTGCAAGTGGCACAAGGTGTTCGTGAAAAAATCATGATTTTTGGTAATGATTACAACACACCAGATGGTACAAATATCCGTGACTACGTCCACCCATTTGACCTAGCAGATGCTCACTTGCTTGCGGTTAAATATCTTCGCGAAGGAAACCCATCAACTGCCTTTAACCTAGGTTCTTCCACTGGTTTTTCAAACCTTCAAATCCTTGAAGCAGCTCGTAAAGTAACGGGTAAAGAAATTCCTGCAGAACTTGCTGACCGTCGTCCTGGTGACCCAGATACCCTTATTGCGTCATCAGATAAAGCGCGTGAAATTCTTGGTTGGAAACCACAATTTGATGATATTGAAAAAATCATTGCTTCTGCTTGGGCATGGCATTCAAGTCATCCAAATGGATACAATGACCGTTAATAAATCATTATAGTCTGGGGCTAGTGCCTCGGGCTTTTTTTGCATCATGAGGATGTGCTAGAAAAAAGGAAAAAGATGATGTCCGTTATTAAGACACCTTGTTTAGATAAAGAACAAAAATTACAGGTAGAAGCATTAATCAAAGAAGTTCAGGTTTTTGATGGGACTCACCGCATCCCGTATTTATCGAATAATCTCAATTTTGATCAGGAGATGCCAGCTTTCTTTTTAGCTTATGAGAAGAATCAACTCGTGGGATTACTGACAGTTTATGCTGACGTGCCCGACGAGGCAGAACTTGCTATTATGGTTCATCCTAATTATCGCCGCTTAGGATACGCTAAAGAATTGTTTCATGTTTTCCGTGAAACCATGCAAGAGTATCAGCTGAGTTTTACAGTAATGTCGGAGCGAGCTTTCTTAGCAAAACACCCAGATGTGCTGGCTAATCTTGGCATGACTTTAGAAGATGATTTTGAGTATTGGCTTAGTCGACAACGAAAAGCCTATTTGCTTGAAAAGCGTGACGATTTGTCGGTCACCAAAGCTAGTAGGGAACACCTTGAAGCGATTGCAGACTTTCAAGCAAAAGCTTTTGGCGAACCTCATGAGGTTACACTACGCTATGCAAAAGAAGCTCTAGTTGATGAGACTGGAAAACTTTATATTGTGATGAAAGACGACGAAGTTTTTGCTTCTTGCACGGTGGATTTTAGCACGACTTACAATTACCTTTATGGCTTAGTAGTTGCCGAAGGCTACCGTGGTCAAGGGATTGGGACTTATTTTATGAAAGTGCTTGTCAATAGCTTGCTAGCTGAAAATGAGAAGGCCTTTCAAATTGCGGTTGAATCAGATAATCTAGCGGCTAAAAGGCTCTATGAAAGTTTAGGTTTTGAAGAACAAACGCAGGTTGTTTACGCTAAGGTGACTGATGCTAGTAAACTTTGGGAGTTTTAACGGTCATTTCTTGCGTTGTTAAATGTAATTTGGTATAGTTGTCATTAAGCTTATATTTATGGAGGATTCTTATGCCAACAGTTATTATGTTGCTCGTTATGGTTGGTTTGATTTGGTTCATGCAACGTTCTCAAAAGAAACAAGCACAAGCCCGTCAAGATCAACTTAAAGCATTGCAAAAAGGTGATGAAATCGTAACAATCGGTGGTCTTTACGGTGTTGTTGATGAAGTTGACACTGCTAACCAAAAAATGGTTTTGGACATCGATGGTGTTTATCTAACATTTGAACTTGGTGCTTTAAAACGTGTTGTTAACAGAGCTGAACAAGAAGTTGTTGAAGCTGCACCTGTTGAAGAAGCAGTTGAAGAAACAACTGAAGCAGCTCAAGATACTGCCGTTGAAAGTGAAGACTAATCATAAAAATTACCAGATGAGAAATCATCTGGCTTTTTTTATGCCAATATTCCCTAAAAGCCATCAATTAAGTAGAGAAAAAATAGCTATTTTATGGTAAAATATTATGATGAGTATGCTTTTAAGGAAATTGTATGTTTAAATTTAATTTTAGAAAAAAGAAAGAGGCTGTAAGCCTTGACAAGATTCCAAATCATATTGGAATTATCATGGATGGAAATGGTCGTTGGGCCAAAAAACGCATGCAACCACGTGTCATGGGACACAAAGCTGGTATGGATGCTTTGCAGGAAGTGACGATTGCTAGCTCAGAACTTGGTGTAAAAGTTTTGACAGTTTATGCTTTCTCAACAGAAAACTGGTCACGACCCGAGGACGAAGTCAAATTCATTATGAACTTACCCGTTGAGTTCTTCGATAAATATGTCCCTGAATTGGACGCTAATAATGTCAAAGTTCAAGTTATCGGTGAGACAAATCGTTTGCCAAAAGCAACTTTTGATGCGATGAAACGTGCTTGTGAACAAACGAAGCACAATTCTGGTCTTATCTTGAATTTTGCACTTAACTATGGTGGCCGTTCAGAAATTACAGAAGCGGTTAAAAATATTGCCCAAGAAGTGCTTGAAGCAAAAATCAGCCCAGATGATATTACAGAAGATGTGATTTCAAATCATTTGATGACGAATCACTTGCCGTACTTGTATCGTGATCCGGATTTGATTATTCGAACAAGCGGTGAACTTCGTCTTAGTAATTTTCTACCATGGCAATCAGCATATAGTGAATTTTACTTCACACCTGTTTTATGGCCTGATTTCAAAAAAGACGAGTTGATTAAGGCGATTGCTGAATACAATCAACGCCATCGCCGTTTTGGTGGAATCTAGAAAGGAAATATCATGAAACAACGTGTGATTTGGGGGGCGATTGCCCTATTGATTATGCTGCCGTTTCTATTGCATGGAGGCCTACTGTTTCAAGTCTTTGTAGGCTTCTTAGCAATGATTGGTGTGGCAGAAATGTTACGCATGAAACATCTTGAATTTTTCTCAATTGAAGGTGTTTTGTCAATGCTTGGTGCTTTTGTTTTGACAGTGCCTTTGGATAACTACTTTACATCACTACCGATAGATTCTAACTTTGCCGTCTATGGGTTGTTGGTTTTCTTTCTTTTGGCAGGAACAGTTATCAATTGTGATGATTATTCATTCGATGATGTCTCTTATCCGATTGCAGCTAGCCTTTATGTGGGAATTGGTTTTCAAAACTTGGTCAATGCTCGTATGGGGGGCTTAGATAAAGTGCTCTTTGCTTTATTTATCGTATGGGCGACTGATATCGGTGCTTATATGATTGGTCGTCGCTTTGGTCAACGTAAATTGATGCCGAAGGTTTCTCCAAATAAAACTATCGAAGGTAGTCTTGGCGGGATTGCTTGTGCAGTTGTCGTTTCACTAATTTTTATGTTAATTGACAAAGCTGTGTATGCACCGCACAATCTATTTGCTATGTTGATTTACGTTATCTTGTTTAGTATTTTTGGTCAATTCGGTGATTTGGTTGAAAGTGCTATTAAACGTCACTTTGGCGTTAAAGATTCTGGAAAACTTATTCCTGGTCACGGTGGTATTTTAGACCGCTTTGATTCAATGATTTTTGTTTTCCCAATTATGCATCTATTTGGTCTTTTCTAATTGACTTGTTTGGCAGCTGCCACAAATTTTTGGAGTTTGCTTACTAGTGAATGGTTATTAGGATAATAATGTTACTGGTATAGAGAGGAGCAAAATGCTCGGAATTATAACGTTTATTATTGTTTTTGGAATATTAGTTATTGTCCACGAATTTGGTCACTTATACTTTGCCAAAAAATCAGGCATTCTGGTGAGAGAATTTTCTATCGGGATGGGCCCGAAAATCTTTTCTCATTTTGATAAGGAAGGGACAGCTTACACCTTTCGTATCTTGCCTTTAGGTGGTTATGTCCGCATGGCTGGCTGGGGTGATGATACCACTGAAATCAAGACAGGTACACCAGCTAGCTTGAGTTTGAACAAAGACGGACTTGTGACACGTATTAATCTATCACATAAACAGTTGGATAATACAGCTCTTCCTATGAACGTGACTTCTTATGATTTGGAAGATAAATTAGAAATCACTGGATTGGTTCTAGATGAGCAAAAGACATATAAAGTTCATCACGATGCCACAATCGTTGAAGAAGATGGCACAGAGATTCGCATTGCGCCCCTTGATGTGCAGTATCAAAATGCTACTGTCTGGGGACGTTTGATGACAAACTTTGCTGGTCCGATGAATAATTTTATTCTAGGAACGCTAGCTTTCATCTTACTTGTCTTTATGCAAGGCGGAGTCCCGAATCCCTCGACAAATGCTGTGCGAGTGACTGACGGTGGTGCCATGCAAACTGCAGGTGTCAAAGATGGTGACAAAGTCTTAGCTGTCGGAAAATACAAAGTCTCAAATTGGTCTGAATTGACTGAGGCTGTTGCCAAATCGACAAAGGGCATTTCAAAAGGTGACACCATTCCTGTTACCGTAAAAGACGCTTCTGGAAAAACTAAGACTCTTGATATTAAGCCAGTCAAAAATCATGGCAGCTATCTTATCGGAGTTTCTTCAGCTTTGAAAACAGGCTTTTGGGACAAGATTACTGGTGGCTTCCAAATGTCTTGGCAAAGTGCCATGTTAATTTTGAATGCTTTGAAAGGCATTGTGTCAAACTTCAGCTTGGACAAACTTGGTGGTCCCGTTGCCATGTACCAAGCCTCTAGTCAAGCAGCTTCTTATGGATTGCCATCAGTGATTAATCTTTTGGCCCTCTTGTCAATCAACCTTGGAATTGTTAACCTTATCCCGATTCCAGCTTTGGATGGTGGGAAAATCTTGATGAATCTTATCGAGATTGTTCGTCGTAAACCACTCAAACAAGAAACAGAAACTTATGTCACTCTGGTTGGCGTGGTCATCATGATTATTCTGATGATTGCCGTTACTTGGAATGATATCATGCGAGTTTTCTTCTAACTGACATCAAGACTAATCAATAATTTAGTACATCATATTTTTAAATACACATTTTTTAGAAAGGAATTGATACGGTCTTCTCTAAAAATGCGAATAAGTGAGCTACTTGCCTAAACAACAAGCGGCTTACTTATTTTCGTGATTTGACCGCAATATTTTATTATGAAACAATCACAAATGCTTATCCCAACGCTTCGCGAAATGCCAAGCGACGCTCAAGTTATCAGTCATGCTCTTATGGTTCGTGCTGGTTATGTTCGCCAAGTCTCAGCAGGTGTCTACGCTTACCTACCACTTGCTAACCGCACAATTGAAAAATTCAAAAAAATCATGCGTGAAGAGTTTGAAAAAATCGGTGCCGTTGAAATGCTTGCACCAGCACTTTTGAACGCTGACCTTTGGCGTGAATCAGGTCGTTACGAAACTTACGGTGAAGACCTTTATAAACTTAAAAACCGTGATAAATCAGACTTTATCCTTGGTCCAACTCACGAAGAAACATTTACAAGCCTTGTTCGTGATGCGGTTAAATCATACAAACAATTGCCATTGAACCTTTACCAAATCCAATCTAAATATCGCGATGAAAAACGTCCTCGTAACGGACTTCTTCGCACACGTGAATTTATCATGAAAGATGGTTATAGTTTCCACGCTGACTACGAAGGATTGGACACAACTTACGAAGATTACCGTAAAGCATATGAAGCTATCTTCACACGTGCTGGTCTTGATTTCAAAGCTATCATTGGTGACGGTGGTGCCATGGGTGGTAAAGATTCTCAAGAGTTTATGGCTATCACTCCAGACCGTACAGACCTTGACCGTTGGTTGGTTCTTGATAAATCAATCGCTTCAATTGATGAAATTCCAGCTGATGTTTTAGAAGATATCAAAAAAGAATTGGCATCATGGTTGGTTTCAGGTGAAGATACCATTGCTTACTCAACAGAATCAAGCTACGCTGCTAACCTTGAAATGGCAAGCAATGAATATAAACCAACAACAAAAGTTGTCGCTCAAGAAGATGTCAAACGTGTGGAAACACCAGATTGCAAATCAATTGATGATGTTGCTGCATTCTTGAAAGTTGACGAAGAACAAACAATCAAAACACTTTTCTTCATTGCTGATAATGAACCAGTAGTTGCTCTTCTTGTCGGAAATGACCAAGTCAATGATGTTAAATTGAAAAACTATCTTGGAGCTGATTTCCTTGAACCTGCAAGCGAAGAAAAAGCTGTTGAAGTCTTTGGTGCTAACTTTGGTTCCCTTGGACCAGTTAACCTTCCTGAAAATGTCCGCATTGTTGCTGACCGCAAAGTGCAAGATGTTGCCAATGCAGTTGTTGGCGCAAATGAAAACGGCTATCACTTGACAGGTGTTAACCCAGGACGTGATTTTGAAGCGGAATACGTTGATATTCGTGAAGTTAAAGAAGGTGAAATCTCACCAGACGGTAAAGGTGTTCTTAAATTTGCTCGTGGTATCGAAATTGGACACATCTTCAAACTCGGTACTCGCTATTCAGAAAGCATGGGAGCAACAATCCTTGACCAAAATGGACGTGCTATTCCAATCGTTATGGGATGCTATGGTATCGGTGTTAGCCGTATCTTGTCAGCTGTTATCGAACAACATGCCCGTCTCTTTGTTTCTAAAACACCAAAAGGCGCTTACCGCTTTGCATGGGGTATCAACTTCCCTAAAGAATTGGCACCGTTTGATGTACACGTCATCACTGTCAATGTGAAAGATGAAGATGCACAAGCTTTGACAGCCAAAGTTGAAGCTGAATTGGTTGCTAAAGGTTACGAAGTCTTGGTTGATAACCGTAACGAACGTGTCGGCTCTAAATTCTCAGACAGCGACCTTATCGGTCTCCCAATTCGTGTCACAGTAGGTAAGAAAGCTGCTGACGGTATCGTTGAAGTGAAAATTAAAGCAACTGGCGATACTATCGAAGTTAACGCAGAAAACCTTATCGAAACTCTTGAAATTTTGACAAAAGAAAATTAATGATAACAAGGTCAGGCAGTCAGTTCTGACCTTTTTCTTTTGTGTCGAAAAAAGATTTCATTTGTGGTAAAATTAAGAGATAACGTAACTAGAAAAGAAGGCAAAATATGGTAACCAATAGGTGTGTTTTGCCTTAGTAGATAAATTTAGTTTTTGGAATTGAGGTAGTTTACGCATCATGTCAGAATTATTTAAAAAATTGATGGAGCAAATCGATATGCCGCTTGACATGCGACAATCTTCTGCTTTTTCATCTGCAGATATTCGTGAAGTTAAGGTGCATTCTGTATCTCGCCTCTGGGAGTTCCATTTTTCATTTGCGGAAATTTTGCCAATTGACATCTATCGTGAATTGTCTTATCGATTGGTGAACACTTTTAAGCAAGCGGATATCAGAGCGACTTTTGATATTCAGGCAGAAACTGTCGATTTTTCACAACCTTTATTGCAAGCCTACTATGAAGAGGCTTTTGAGCATGCTCCGTGTGATAGCGCCAGCTTCAAGGCTTCTTTCAGTAAATTGAAGGTCTCTTATGATGGCACAAAATTATTGATTGAAGCGCCAGCATTTGTTAACAATGACCATTTTCGCAAAAATCATCTGCCTAATCTAGCTCGTCAATTTGAAGCATTTGGTTTTGGCAAACTTACCATTGACATGGTTTCTGATGAAGCGATGACGCAAGCTTTACGAGAAGACTTTACGTCAAATCGCGAAGCTATGGTGGAAAAAGCGGTGCAAGAAAATCGTGAGGCGGTTAAATCTCTGGAAGCTTCTATGCCACCAACTGAAGAAGCACCAAAACCTAAATTTGATTTTAAAGAACGTGCCAAACAGCGCCGTGTAGGTTTTGAAAATGCCGAAATCACACCAATGGTTGAAGTCACAACAGAAGAAAATCGAATTGTCTTTGAAGGAATGGTTTTTGACGTTGAAAAGAAAACAACTCGTACAGGACGTCACATTATTAATTTTAAAATGACTGACTACACATCAAGTTTTGCCATGCAAAAATGGGCAAAAGATGATGATGAGTTGAAAAAATACGATATGATTGCCAAAGGGTCATGGCTTCGAGTTCGTGGAAATGTTGAAAATAATAATTTCACCCATGCATTGACCATGAATGTGCAAGATGTCAAAGAGATTGTTCATCATGACCGCAAGGATTTAATGCCAGAAGGTCAAAAACGTGTGGAATTCCATGCTCATACGAATATGTCAACTATGGATGCGTTGCCAACGGTTGAAGAATTAATTGATACAGCAGCGAAATGGGGACACAAGGCCGTTGCTATTACTGACCACGGCAATGTGCAAAGTTTCCCACACGGTTATCACAGAGCACGTAAAAATGGTATCAAGGCGATTTTTGGTTTAGAAGCTAATATCGTTGAGGACAAAGTGCCGATTGCCTACAATCCTCAAGATATTGAGTTAAACGAAGCTACCTTCGTCGTATTTGACGTGGAAACGACTGGGCTTTCTGCGGTCAATAATGACTTGATTCAGATTGCGGCTTCAAAAATGTACAAGGGAAATATTGTTGAGCAGTTTGATGAGTTCATCAACCCAGGTCATCATTTATCAGCTTTTACAACGGAATTGACTGGTATTACGGATAATCATGTTCGCAATGCTAAACCGATTGAAGAAGTCCTTCAAATGTTCCAAGATTTTTGTCAGGATACTGTGCTAGTTGCCCACAATGCAACCTTTGACGTTGGCTTTATGAATGCCAATTATGAACGTCATGGCATGCCAATCATTACACAACCTGTCATTGATACCTTGGAATTCGCCCGAAATCTCTATCCAGAATACAAACGTCATGGTTTGGGACCATTGACCAAACGGTTCCAAGTTTCGCTAGAACACCACCATATGGCGAACTATGATGCGGAAGCAACGGGGCGCTTGCTCTTTATTTTCTTGAAAGAAGCACGTGAAAATCACAATTTAACCAATATGATGGATTTGAATACGAAATTGGTTGCTGAGGATTCTTACAAGAAAGCACGTGTCAAACACGCGACGATTTATGTTCAAAACCAAACAGGTTTGAAAAATATTTTCAAACTTGTCAGCCTTTCTAATGTCAAATATTTTGAAGGTGTGGCTCGTATTCCAAGAACGGTTCTTGATGCCCACCGTGAAGGGCTCTTGCTAGGTACAGCCTGCTCAGAGGGCGAAGTCTTTGACGCAGTTTTATCTTCAGGGGTAGATGCTGCAGTCAAAGTGGCGAAATATTATGATTTCATCGAAGTTATGCCACCAGCGATTTACGCTCCACTATTGGCGCAAGGAACAATCAAAGATGAAGAAGGTATCCGACAAGTCATTCGAGATTTGCTTGAGGTTGGACGTCGTCTGAACAAGCCTGTTTTGGCGACTGGGAATGTCCATTATATCGATCCTGAAGATGAGATTTACCGTGAAATCATTGTCCGTAGTCTAGGGCAAGGGGCACCGATTAACCGTCCGATTGGTCGTGGTGAAGACGCTCAACCTGCTCCGCTACCAAAAGCACATTTCCGTACAACCAATGAAATGTTAGATGAATTTGCCTTTCTTGGCGAAGATGTCGCGTATGAAATTGTTGTTAAGAATACCAATGATTTTGCTGACCGTTTCGAGGAAGTTGAGGTTGTTAAGAAAGACTTGTACACACCTTTCCTTGAAAAATCAGAAGAACGTGTCGCTGAAATGACTTATCAAAAAGCCTTTGAAATCTATGGTAATCCACTACCAGATATTGTTGACCGACGTATCGAAAAAGAATTGACTTCGATTTTGGGTAATGGATTTGCCGTGATTTACCTGGCGTCTCAGATGTTGGTTATTCGTTCTAATAAACGTGGTTACTTGGTTGGTTCGCGTGGATCTGTTGGTTCAAGTTTCGTGGCAACCATGATTGGGATTACTGAAGTTAACCCAATGCCACCACACTATGTCTGTCCAAATTGTCAGCATTCAGAATTCATCACCGATGGTTCTGTTGGTTCTGGTTATGATTTGCCTGACAAGGATTGCCCAGAATGTGGCACACGTTATAAGAAAGATGGACACGATATTCCGTTTGAAACCTTTCTTGGTTTTGATGGAGACAAGGTTCCCGATATCGATTTGAACTTCTCTGGTGATGACCAACCGTCAGCTCACTTGGACGTTCGTGATATTTTTGGAGAACAATATGCCTTTCGTGCCGGAACCGTTGGTACGGTCGCTGACCGTACAGCTTACGGATTTGTTAAAGGTTATGAACGTGATTACGGGAAAATGTACCCAGAAGCAGAAGTTGAACGCTTGGCACAAGGTGCTGCAGGGGTGAAACGTACAACTGGACAACACCCGGGTGGTATCGTTGTTATTCCAAACTACATGGATGTTTATGACTTTACGCCAGTTCAGTATCCAGCCGATGATTTGTCAGCTGAATGGCAAACAACTCACTTTAACTTCCACGATATCGATGAAAACGTCTTGAAACTTGATATCCTCGGTCATGATGATCCGACGATGATTCGTAAGTTGCAAGACTTGTCTGGTATTGATCCCAAAGATATTCCTGCGGATGACCCAGATGTTATGGCACTCTTCTCGGGAACAGAAGTTTTAGGAGTTACTCCTGAACAAATCGGAACACCAACAGGTATGCTTGGTATTCCAGAATTCGGAACAAACTTCGTTCGTGGTATGGTTGAAGAAACTCACCCAACAACATTTGCCGAATTGCTCCAGTTATCAGGGCTTTCTCATGGTACCGACGTTTGGCTAGGAAATGCTCAAGACTTGATTAAAGAGGGGATTGCCACGCTGAAAACCGTTGTCGGTTGTCGTGACGACATCATGGTTTACCTCATGCACGCAGGTTTGGAGCCAAAAATGGCTTTTACCATTATGGAACGTGTGCGTAAGGGAATGTGGCTTAAAATCTCTGACGAGGAACGTAATGGATACATTGAAGCTATGCGAGAAAATAATGTGCCCGACTGGTATATTGAATCCTGTGGTAAAATCAAGTATATGTTCCCCAAAGCCCATGCGGCAGCCTACGTTTTAATGGCGCTTCGTGTAGCTTACTTTAAAGTACATTATCCGATTTACTACTACTGTGCTTATTTCTCAATCCGTGCTAAGGCCTTTGACATTAAGACAATGAGTGCTGGTCTTGATGCCGTTAAAGAACGCATGGCTGAGATTTCAACCAAACGTAAAAATAATGAAGCTTCAAACGTTGAAATTGACCTTTATACAACACTCGAGTTGGTCAATGAAATGCTTGAACGTGGTTATAAATTTGGTCAGCTTGACCTTTATCGCAGTGATGCGACAGAGTTCATCATTGACGGTGATACCCTTATTCCACCATTTGTAGCTATGGATGGTCTCGGAGAAAACGTTGCAAAACAAATCGTTAAAGCGCGTGAAGAAGGTGAATTCCTATCTAAAATGGAACTTCGCAAACGCGGTGGTGTTTCAGCAACACTAGTTGAAAAAATGGATGAAATGGGAATCCTAGGCAACATGCCAGAAGATAACCAACTCAGTTTGTTTGACGATTTCTTCTAAAATCATTACAATAATAAAAAAAGAGCGAACAAATTATTTTCAGTTTATCTGAGATAGTTTGTTCGCTTTCATATCAGTTGAAAAGCAGGAGGAAAGATGTCAGATATCACGAATACAGCTGTGAAGGCTATGGTTGTTTTGCGAAAAGCCTATCGAACAATTGATGCCAAGACCTCAGAATCGTTCAAAGAAGATGACTTGACGCAGACCCAATTTGGTGTTTTGGATGTTCTTTATAGTAAAGGGCCTATGAAAATTGGTGAATTAATGGACAGTATTTTAGCGACCTCAGGTAATATGACGGTAGTAATTCGTAACATGGAGAAAAAAGGATGGGTGACACGCCACACTTGTCCTGACGACAAACGTGCTTATCTAGTAACTCTAACAGACGCAGGTCGTCAAGTCATTGAACATGCTTTGCCACTACACATCGAAAAAATCCAGGACACCTTTTCAGTGCTCACTGAAGAAGAACAAAAGGAATTTATCCGACTTCTAAAAAAATTTAAGCCGCATGAGCATATTGATTTACAAAAGTAGCAATAATTCGTACAATAACAATATAGAAAAAGTACTATTTAGTGATAAGTAACTTTTAACAGACTAATTAACCTTAAAAGGGAGATATATCATGAAAAAAATTCTATTTGTTGTTGGTTCATTACGTGAGGGATCTTTTGATCAACAATTTGCTCAAAACGCTGAAAAAGCACTTGAAGGCAAAGCAGAAGTATCATACCTAGACTGGTCACAGGTTCCGGTCTTTTCACAAGATTTGGAAGCTAACACACCAGCTGCTGTGCAAGCTGCACGTGACGCTGTCTTGGCAGCTGATGCTATCTGGTTCTTTTCACCAGTTTATAACTTTGCGATTCCTGGTTCAGTGAAGAACTTGCTTGACTGGTTGAGCCGTGCGCTTGATCTTTCAGACCCAACAGGTCCATCAGCCCTTAATGAAAAAGTGACAACTGTTTCTATCCTTGCAAATGGTGGACACGAAGCTGTAGCCGATGCTTACCGTGCTTTGTTCCCATTCATTCGCACAAAATTTGTTGATGAAATCACAACAACACGTGTGAACGACTCTGCATGGGCAGATGGCAAATTTATCGCAACTGATGAGGTTCTTGCTAACCTTGACAAACAAGCTCAAGCTCTTCTTGCTGCGCTTGATTAATCTAAGTTTTACCATTTAACAAATTCATAGGTGAGTCAGCTTTTCCTATTTTCAGCTTAGCTCACCTTTATCACAGTCATATTGGTTTAGCCTTTCAATATCAAAAACTGTGAGATAAAAATGGCCTAGGATTTTGACATCCTAGGCTTTTTTAGTCACAAAAAAAGAGAGGATTTCCTCTCTTTATGGTTTATTCGACAATTAGCATACCATCTTTAACAGCAAATGGATTATCTTCGTTGATGCGATCGTAGAACATGATACCGTTTGTGTGGTCAATTTCGTGTTGAACGACGATTGAGTTGTAACCTTTAAGTTTGATGCGGTGTTTTTCACCGTTTTTGTCGAAGTATTCAACAGTCACACGTGAATGGCGAACAACGTATCCTTCAACGACACGGTCAACAGACAAGCAACCTTCACCATCAGCAAGTGCTGCATCTTGAACTGAGTGTGCAACAACTTTTGGATTGTACATTACTTCTTGTAAGCTGTAAGCTTCTTTTGGTGGATTGCCATCTTTATCTTCCATATTTGGTACAAGAACGGCAATGATTCGTTTTGAAACATTCAATTGTGGTGCTGCAAGACCAACACCACCGCGCAAGCCCATTTTTTCAGCTGTCACAGGGTCTTGAGAATTTTTCAAGAACTGCATCATTTTTTCACCTAAAATGATTTCTTCATCAGATAATGGGAATGTGACATCATCACAAATCTTACGCAAAGTTGGATGACCTTCGCGAATAATATCGTTCATATTGATTAAATGACTTGGTTTAGCTAATTTTTCAATAACTGACATATTTTCTCCTCAAATTATTCTATATAACACTATAGCATAAAAATGCTGAACGAGAAAGCTAAAGGCTCAGTTAGTAATCTTCAAGTCAATGAGCTGCGCCATATCTTTGATATAATAGTTAGGGCGACGTTTTTCGATAATTCCTAAATCAATAAATTCATGAATGACACGAAGTAAATGACGGTAGCTGACACTGAAGGAATCAGCAAGATTAGTTAATTCTAGTTTGAAGACACCTTTATCTTCGATAGCCAAGATATGAGTAGCTAGGCGTTCTTTAAGTGTGTAATTCAAATTCGTTGAGGCATGGATGTTTTGCTCATAAAGTGATTGAGCTAGGCCTCGGCTAAGGTTAAGGAGCAAATCATTATCAGCTAATAATTCTTTGCGAATCCCAGTCAAGGGAAGTTGGATGACTAATGTATCCTCAAGAGCGACAACTGAAGACACGATTGGCTGATCAGTTAATAATTCAATATCTCCGATAAGCGTTGGTTTTTCTTTGATATCTAAAATATGCTCTTTTCCGTTAAATAAGCGACGAACAATTTTTAATTTTCCTTTTGCAAAATAAGAGAGTGCTGTCAAAGCTTCTCCTTGATGACAAATGGCATCTCCAGCAACTAATTCGCGGACTTGCAATTTATCAAAATAATGTCTCGGAAAGATTTTTTCAAGCTGATAGTCTTGGATATACTTTTCTAAAGACACACAGACCTCCTTTATTATGACAAAAGTCATATTTTTATGCGCTAACTTTGATTATACTTGAAATGGAGAAAAAAACAAGTAAGGAGTTTCTATGAAAACATTTTTGGAGAAATTTACTCTCCTATCTCTATCTTTGATGCTGGTCTCGACGTTATCTCCGTCGATAGCATTACCCCAAATGATTACAACATTTCATCAGCAAGGATACGCTGCTAGTCAGGTGGAATTTCTATTTTCACTATCATCTTTTGCGATTCTTGCCATGTTGTTACTAAATCCAATTATCGAACGTCTAATCTCTGAACGTCTCAGTATCATCTTAGGTCTTCTTTTGATTGCTTTTGGTGGTAGTATGCCAGTCGTTTTTCAGACATATTCATTAGTTTTTGTATCACGTATTTTACTTGGTATCGGAATTGGTTTGATTAATTCTCGTGCCATCAGTATTATCAGTGAGACTTATGCTGGACGTGAGCAAGCACAGATGCTCGGTCTTCGTGGTTCTTTTGAAATTATTGGTAATGCCTTATTGACCATGATTGTTGGTTTCATTGTTGTTCTTGGCTGGTCATGGACATTTAGTGTTTACTTATTTGCTTTGCCAATTCTTGCTGTTTACCTAATTTTTGCACCAAAACCTAAGGTTGAAGTAGAAGAACCCCAACAAGATGAGACTCGTGCTAAATTTAGAAAAGAAGATATTTTGTATATCGTCGGATTATCTTTATTGGCAGGTTTTGTTATTAACATCAATAGTGCGAACAGTCTTCGTATCCCAGTTATTGTTGACCAACTGCATCTTGGAAGTCCTCGTCAAGCCAGCCTAATCTTGAGTGGTATGATGCTTATGGGAATTCTTTCAGGAATTTGTTTTGAAGGTTTGCTTGGACGCTTTAGCAAAAACTTGATTACCATTTCAATGATTCCATTTGCTCTTGGACTATTTATGGTAGGTTTTGCTAACAATCTTTGGGTGATGCTAATCGGTGCAATGCTATCAGGTTTCTGGTACAGTATTGTGGTTACCTGCGTCTTCAGTGATGTTTCAACTAACATCTCACCGCAATTAATCGGAAATGCGACTACGCTTATCTTGATTTTCTGTAATCTTGGTGGGGCAAGCGCAGCAATTGTTTTGAACCTCTTCTCAAAATTTAGCCCACAACCAGGCTTTGCCTTTATCATTTACGCTGTTATCAGCTTGGTTATTTGCCTAGGTTTGATTATTAAAACACGTTTTTCAAAGAAAAATTAATTTGTGTTAAAGTCACGTTAAATTAAGGGAAAACCTTTGACAAAAGTAGAAGTAATCTGCTACAATAAGGACTGTCGTAAGACAAGTAACTTCTTCTTGGTCGTAGGATTCGCCAAAAACCTACCACTCGGATGAAGCAATATAAAGGAGAAAAATTATGGCAATCTCAAAAGAGAAAAAAAATGAAATCATCGCTCAATACGCACGTCACGAAGGTGACACAGGTTCAGTTGAAGTTCAAGTAGCTATTCTTACTTGGGAAATCAACCACCTTAACGAACACATTAAACAACACAAAAAAGACCACGCAACTTACCGTGGATTGATGAAAAAAATCGGTCACCGTCGTAACTTGTTGGCATACCTTCGCCGTACAGACGTTAACCGTTACCGCGAATTGATCGCATCACTTGGTCTTCGTCGTTAATCTGACGTTTGGTCGAGCAAAAGCTTCTTGGGTTTTCCAAGGAGCTTTTTTTGTGTGCAAATGCTTCGTTTGATTAACAAAATTAATCAACTTCCCATTGGGGTGATTTTAATGAAAATGAGGTTTTATATAGAGTGAAAATGTTAAAAGTGACAAAAGTATTAGTGTAAAAGGAAAATAGGGTATATAAATGTATCCCCTTACATTGGCTTTACAATAAAAATGAAAAAGCTTACAAAAAATACTTGACCTTTCTTTGAAAAAGGGTTAATATAGTTGGTGAAGAATATCACAATGATATGATGATTAAAAAATTTAACTGTTGATTTTGTGTAGTTTATATAGTGAAGAGAACCTCAAGTAATAACGTTGAGTTTTGAAATTCCAGACTATACGGTCTTGTTTTTATTTTAGTATCAATCATTAATATAGTTCTTCTCAAAAAATGAGGCACTTATTTTTAAGGGTACTTATAAGGAGGTTTTCTTAATGGCTAAAGCAACAAATGCAGATGTAAAGAATAACGAGTTGAGTGCAGAAGAATTGGCTCAACAGTACACTGGAGCTCTTGTCGAAAAAGCTCTTGAAGCTGAACGTGTTTATGCAACTTATTCACAAGAACAAGTTGATAACATTGTCGCAGCGATGGCTCTTGCAGGTTCAGAAGCTTCGCTTGAATTAGCAAAAGAAGCTCATGCAGAAACTGGCCGTGGTGTCGTTGAAGATAAAGATATTAAGAACCACTTCGCTACTGAGTACGTTTATGAACGTATTAAAAATGAAAAAACAGTAGGTATCATTGGGGAAGATAAGGTTTCAGGAAGTATCCAAATCGCAGCACCTCTTGGTGTTTTGGCTGGTATTGTTCCAACAACAAACCCAACTTCAACAACAATGTTCAAGATTTTGGTGGCTCTTAAAACACGTAATGCGATTGTCTTTGCTTTCCACCCACAAGCGCAAAACTGTTCAGCACATGCCGCACAAATTCTTTATGATGCCGCAGTGAAAGCTGGTGCTCCAGAAAACATTGTTCAATGGATTGAAACACCGTCTCTTGCAAATACATCAGCGCTTATCCAAAATCCGAAGATTGCTTCTATTTTGGCAACTGGTGGGCCTGGTATGGTAAATGCCGCTCTTAAATCAGGTAACCCATCAATGGGTGTTGGTGCTGGTAACGGTGCTATCTACGTTGATGCAACAGCACACGTTGATCGTGCTGTAGAAGACTTGTTGCTATCAAAACGTTTTGATAACGGTATGATTTGTGCCACTGAAAACTCTGCAGTTGTTGAAGCACCAATCTATGATGAATGGCTTCAAAAAATGCAAGATAAGGGTGCCTACCTTGTGCCTAAGAAGGACTATAAAAAACTCGAAGATTTTGTCTTTAATGACAGACACGGTGTTAACGGTCCAGTTGCTGGTATGCCAGCTCGTTGGATTTGTGAACAAGCCGGTGTGAAATTGCCAGAAGGTAAAGATGTTCTCTTATTTGAACTTGATAAGAAAAATATCGGTGAAAAACTATCTTCTGAAAAACTTTCTCCACTCCTTTCAGTTTATAAAGCTAAAGATCGTGCTGAAGGTGTTGAAATTGTTGAAGCACTTCTTGACTACCAAGGTGCAGGACACAATGCTGGTATTCAAATTGGTTCTCAAGCAGACCCATTTGTTGCTGAATATGGCGACGCTGTGAAAGCATCACGTGTCTTGGTTAACCAACCAGATTCAGTCGGAGGTATTGGTGATGTCTACACAGATGCACTTAAAGCTAGCTTAACACTTGGAACAGGATCATGGGGGAAAAATTCATTGTCACACAATCTTTCAACTGGCGATCTCTTAAATGTTAAGACAGTTGCCAAACGTCGCAACCGTCCTCAATGGATTCGCCTACCAGAAAAAACTTACTACGAAAAAAATGCCATTTCTTACTTGCAAGATGAATACGAACCAATGCAACGCGCTTTGATTGTTGCAGACCCAGGTATGGTTCAATTTGGTTTTGTTGATACTGTTCTTGCTCAATTGGCATTGCGTGATGAAAAAGTTGCGACATCAATTTACGGCACTATCAAACCAGACCCAACACTTGGTCAAACAATTGAAATCGCAAAACAAATGCGTGATTTCAAACCAGATACAGTTATTGCAGTCGGTGGTGGTTCAGCACTTGATGCGGCTAAAATTGCACGTTACATCTATGAATACTCACTTGATCAAGAAGCTGATTTCCTTGACAGCTATGAGAACGTCAGCGAACTCTTCTTACGTTTGCAACAAAAATTCATTGATATCCGTAAACGTATCGTGAAATTCAAACATCAAACAGCAACTCGTCTCTTCTGTATCCCAACAACATCTGGTACAGGTTCAGAAGTAACACCTTACGCTGTTATTACTGATGATCATACTCACGTTAAATATCCATTGACTGACTATGAATTGACACCACAAGTTGCTATTGTTGACCCAGAATTTGTTATGACCGTGCCAAAACGTACAGTAGCTCTTTCTGGTCTTGATACTTTGTCACATGCCCTTGAAGCTTATGTTTCAGTTATGGCATCTGATTTGACTCGTCCATGGTCTCTTGAAGCTATTAAATTAGTTATCGAAAACTTGGAAGATTCTTATAACTACGATCCTAAGAATCCTACACTTCGTGGCGAACAAGCACGTGAAAATATGCACTATGCTGCAACACTTGCAGGTATGGCCTTCTCAAATGCCTTCCTAGGTATTAATCACTCAATCGCACACAAAACTGGTGGTGAATTTGGTCTTCCTCATGGTCTAGCTATTTCAATCGCTATGCAACATGTTATTCGTTACAATGGTGTTGCAGGAAATGTGAAACGTTCAGTCTTCCCACGTTATGAAGAATATCGTGCACAACGTGATTACGCTGATATTGCTCGTAGCCTTGGTCTTCAAGGTAAAGATGATGCAGCATTAGTAGAAGCGCTTTGCCAACGTATTGATGCTTTGATGAAAGCAGTTGATGTTGATCCACGTCTTTCTGCAAATGGTGTTACAAAAGAAGCCTTTGATGCAGCAGTTGATAAATTAGCATCACTTGCATACGATGATCAATGTACACCTGCTAACCCACGTCAACCTTACATTGCTGAGTTGAAACAATTATTGATTGACATGTTCTAATACCTCTTCTTAACAATTGTATTAGTTGACATTTTTAAGCCTCCCTTTGGGAGGCTTTTGTGGTAGAATGAAGGTGTTAATAAAAACGGTTAATCAGGGATTTTTGTAAGACCTGCCTAGAGATATTACATTAAAGGAGACTGTTATGATTGGATCATTAATTGTTGGGGCTTTGATTGGGATAATTGCAGGAGCTATCACTAAGAAAGGTGAGTCAATGGGCTGCATTTATAATATTTTTGCTGGACTTGTGGGCTCATTTGTTGGTCAAAGTTTGTTTGGTTATTGGGGACCTAGTCTTGCTGGTATGGCAATTTTGCCATCTGTTCTTGGCGCTATTATTGTCATTGCAGTGGTGGATTTATTTTTCGGATAATCCATTGCTAAATAGCTATAAAGAGAAGCAGTTACTGTTTAGTGGCTGCTTTTTAATGATTCTTAAAAAACTGTGCTACAAGCTCTGCTATTTCCTATAAAATGTGATAAAATAATGAAGATACGTGGTTTTATGCAAAGACGAGTTTATAAGTCTTTTACAGACTGGTTTTTGTAGAAAACAGACGTATCAAAACAAAATGTTAGAGGAATAAAAATGTCAAAACAAACTTTTGAAACGACTTTTGCTGGTCGCCCACTTGTTGTTGAAATTGGTCAAGTTGCTAAACAAGCTAATGGCGCTGCAGTGATTCGTTACGGTGAATCAACTGTTCTTAGTGCAGCTGTCATGTCTAAAAAAATGTCAACTGGTGACTTCTTCCCACTTCAAGTAAACTACGAAGAAAAAATGTACGCTGCTGGGAAATTCCCAGGTGGTTTCAACAAACGTGAAGGTCGTCCGACAACTGATGCGACATTGACAGCACGTTTGATTGACCGTCCAATTCGTCCAATGTTTGCTGAAGGCTTCCGTAACGAAGTTCAAGTAATTAATACCGTTCTTTCTTATGATGAAGATGCTAGCGCACCAATGGCAGCCATGTTTGGTAGCTCACTTGCTTTGTCTATTTCAGACATTCCATTTAACGGACCAATCGCAGGGGTTCAAGTGGCTTATATCGATGGTGAATTTATCATCAATCCATCAGCTGAACAAAAAGAAGCATCTCTTCTTGAATTGACTGTTGCCGGTACAAAAGAAGCCATCAACATGGTTGAATCTGGTGCTAAAGAATTGTCAGAAGACATTATGCTTGAAGCTCTTCTTAAAGGACATGAAGCAGTTCAAGAATTGATTGCCTTCCAAGAAGAAATCGTTGCAGCTGTTGGTAAAGAAAAAGCAGAAGTTGAATTGCTACAAGTTGACCCAGAATTGCAAGCTGAAATCATTGCAGCCTACAATGCTGACCTTCAAAAAGCTGTTCAAGTCGAAGAGAAAAAAGCGCGTGAAGCAGCAACAGAAGCTGTCAAAGAAGAAGTAACTGCTGTTTACGAAGAACGCTACGCCGATGATGAAAACTATGAAACAATCATGCGTGATGTGGCTGAAATTCTTGAACAAATGGAACACGCTGAAGTCCGTCGCTTGATTACAGAAGATAAAATCCGTCCTGATGGTCGCCGTGTTGACGAAATTCGTCCATTGGATGCTGAAATTGATTTCTTGCCAAAAATTCACGGTTCAGGTCTATTTACACGTGGACAAACTCAAGCCTTGTCAGTTTTGACACTTGCTCCAATGGGTGAAACACAAATCGTTGATGGACTTGGTGATGAGTACAAGAAACGTTTCTTGCACCACTACAATTTCCCACAATTCTCTGTTGGTGAAACTGGACGTTACGGTGCGCCAGGCCGTCGTGAAATTGGTCACGGTGCTCTCGGTGAACGTGCTCTTGCGCAAGTTCTTCCAAGCCTTGAAGAATTCCCGTATGCTATCCGTCTTGTAGCTGAAGTTTTGGAATCAAACGGTTCATCTTCACAAGCTTCAATCTGTGCAGGTACCCTTGCGCTTATGGCTGGTGGTGTGCCAATTAAAGCGCCTGTTGCTGGTATCGCTATGGGATTGATTTCAGACGGTAGCAACTACACAATCTTGACAGATATCCAAGGCCTTGAAGACCACTTTGGTGACATGGACTTTAAGGTTGCAGGTACTCGTGAAGGTATCACAGCCCTTCAAATGGATATCAAGATTGAAGGTATCACACCACAAATCTTAAAAGAAGCTCTTGCTCAAGCTAAGAAAGCACGCTTTGAAATCCTTGATTTGATTGAAGCAACTATCCCAGCACCTCGTACTCACTTGGCACCAACAGCACCAAAAATTGATACAATCAAGATTGATGTTGATAAAATCAAAGTAGTTATTGGTAAAGGTGGTGAAACCATCGATAAAATTATCGAAGAAACTGGTGTTAAAATTGACATTGACGATGAAGGAAATGTTTCAATTTACTCATCAGATCAAGCAGCTATCGACCGTGCCAAAGAAATTATTGCTGGTTTAGTTCGTGAAGCTAAAGTTGGTGAAGTTTACCACGCTAAAGTTGTTCGTATTGAAAAATTCGGTGCTTTTGTTAACCTCTTTGATAAGACAGATGCCCTTGTTCACATTTCAGAAATTGCATGGACACGTACAGCTAACGTTTCTGATGTTCTTGAAGTTGGTGACGAAGTTGATGTTAAAGTTATCAAAGTAGATGACAAAGGACGTGTTGATGCGTCAATGAAAGCTCTTCTTCCACGTCCACCAAGAGCTGAAAAACACGAGAAAGAACACAAGGGTCATTCACCGTTTGGTGGACACTTGCGTGATAACAAAGAAAAACACGATAAAATCGACTAATCACTTTTTGACTCGCTCATCTTTTGTAAATGTGGAGTTTAACGATGACAAATTTAAATGAACTTGATTTGCGTTTGCGTGCATTTGTAAACGCACCAGATAATTTTTTAGATAGCATTGCTCTTGTCAATGCTTTGCACAACATCCCAGTTTTGGCTAGTGATCAACCTTATGCTCTTGATATTGAAGGGCAAAAGGTGACTCCTGTCTTTTCTGATAAGGAAGATTTGGAAACTTTCAAATCTGAACAAGCTAGTGCCAATGATCAAAATTGGGTTGAACGTCTAACTTTGGATGTTTTAAAAGAAGTCATTGAAAAAGGATTAACTGGAATTGTCTTTAATCTTAAGAAAACAGGCGATTTTGGCAATTCAACTATTTTCAAAAGTAGTGAATTAATCCAATTTTTGAATGCATACACAACTATTTTGAATAAACTTATGGGTGAAGAAAACCTTGCGGCGGATACTTTGGACAAATACTACCTTGTCCCAGCTTTTGTTCACCCACGTGATGATAAAAGCTTTGACCGTATGTTCCCAACAATGTCTACACCAGAAGGTAAAAGCTATGTCCCAGCCTTTTCAAATCTTCAAAGCTTTGCTAAATGGTATAACCACAAAGATTTTGGAACACCATTTCGCAATGCTCAAGGAAGTATTTTGACATGGCGTTTGGCTGATATTTATCAACCTGGACACGGTGAAAACGACATTGACGAAACGGTTGGAGTTGCCATTAATCCCTTTGATGACCAACAAATTCTTGTTGATTGGTCTGAAATTGACGAAGACGAATAAAAGAAAGGAGAAGATATGGGTTGGTGGAAAGAAACCATTGATATTGTAAAGAAAAACGATCCAGCGGCTCGTAGCTCTCTGGAGATTATACTAACTTATCCTGGTGTCAAAGCATTGGCTGCGCATCGTATCTCACATTTCTTGTGGAAACATGGCTTGAAATTATTAGCGCGCATGCATAGCCAATTCTGGCGCTTTTGGACACAAATTGAAATTCACCCAGGAGCTGAAATTGCTGAGGGTGTCTTTATCGACCATGGTTCTGGTCTTGTTATTGGTGAAACAGCAATTGTAGAAAAAGGAGTTATGCTTTATCATGGTGTGACTCTTGGTGGAACGGGTAAGGATGTCGGGAAACGTCACCCAACCGTTCGCGAAGGAGCACTTGTTTCAGCGCACGCACAGGTTATTGGACCAATTGAAATTGGTAAAAATTCCAAAGTCGGTGCAGCAGCTGTCGTTGTATCGGATGTTCCAGCAGATGTAACAGTAGTCGGAGTACCAGCGAAAGTTGTCCGTGTTCATGGTAAAAAAGATGAAAATGCCATTCATGATCTCGAAGAACACCGCGAGTACTATACTTCAAAACTTGAAGCAACTTGCTACGAAAGTTTACATTCATCAAAACTTTAATTGAAAGATAAAAGGAGATTGGAGGAAGGAACATGACAATTAAGATTTATGATACAATGACCAGAAGTCTTCGTGACTTTGTCCCAATTACTGAAAATACTGTTAACATGTATGTTTGTGGACCGACTGTTTATAACTATATTCACATTGGGAATGCTCGAAGTGTTGTTGCTTTTGACACGATTCGCCGCTATTTTGAATACCGTGGCTACAAAGTAAATTATATTTCTAACTTTACTGACGTCGATGATAAAATCATCAAAGGTGCGGCAGCAGCTGGCATGGACACAAAGGCATTTTCTGATAAATTCATTGCAGCCTTTATGGAAGATGTCAAAGAACTTGGTGTTGAACCAGCAACAAAAAATCCACGTGTCATTGATTACATGGATGAAATCATTGCTTTTATCAAAGACCTTGTGGACAAAGGTTTTGCTTATGAAGCAAATGGCGATGTGTATTTCCGCGTGGCTAAAAGCAAAAACTATGCTAAATTAGCCAATAAAACTTTGGAAGACCTTGAAGTTGGTGCCAGCGGTCGTGTTGATGGCGAAGGCGACATCAAAGAAAATCCACTTGATTTTGCCCTTTGGAAATCTGCTAAACCAGGTGAAGTTTCATGGAAAAGCCCTTGGGGACAAGGACGTCCTGGTTGGCACATTGAATGTTCTGTAATGGCGACAAGTATCTTGGGTGATACCATTGATATTCATGGTGGTGGAGCTGATTTGGAATTTCCACACCACACTAATGAAATTGCTCAATCAGAAGCCAAAACTGGGAAAACATTTGCTAATTACTGGATGCACAATGGTTTTGTCAATGTTGACAATGAAAAAATGTCAAAATCTCTTGGCAACTTTGTGACAGTTCACGATATGTTGAAAACTGTTGATGGTCAAGTACTTCGTTTCTTCCTTGCGACACAACAATATCGCAAACCTGTCAACTTTACCGAAAAAGCTGTTCACGCTGCATCTGTTAACCTTAAGTATTTGAAAAATACCTTTACCTTGCCACTTGGTGAAGCAGTTGATTCAGCTGAACTTGAAAAATTCAAGGCTGATTTTGAAGCAGCTATGGATGATGATTTCAACACAGCAAATGGTATTACAGTTGTCTTTGACATGGCGAAATGGATTAATTCAGGGAATTATGACCAAGTAACCAAAGATACTTTTGCTAAAATACTTGCTGTATTTGGTATTGTCTTTGAAGAAGAAGTGCTTGATGCGGAAATCGAAGCATTGATTGAAAAACGCCAAGAAGCTCGTGCAAATCGTGATTTTGCAACAGCAGATGCTATTCGTGATCAGCTAGCAGCTCAAGGTATCAAATTGCTTGATACTAAAGATGGTGTGAGGTGGACACGTGACTAAGGTAGATGTCAATCTTATTAATGGTATTGCCCTTGCTTTTGAAGGAGATGCCATTTATTCGACTTATATTCGTAAACACTTGATTTTTCAAGGTATGACAAAACCTAATCAATTGCACCGCAAAGCAACGATGTATGTTTCAGCCAAAGCTCAAGCAATGCTGATTAATATGATGTTAGAAGAGCAGCTATTGACGGAAAAAGAAGAAGAAATCTATAAGCGCGGTCGCAATACAAATAGTCATACCAAAGCTAAAAATGCTGACGTTGTGACTTACCGCATGTCGACAGGTTTTGAAGCTGTCATGGGCTATCTTCACATGACTGAGCAGATTGATCGTCTCGAAGAGCTTATTGATTGGTGTATCCAAGCGGTTGAAAAAATTGAAGATTAAGTAAAAAATAAAAATAGCCAGTTCTCGCATGAGAGCTGGTTTTCATGTTATAATAACACTATGAAGAACAAAGAATTTAATGATCAAAATGACATCGTTTATGGTGTACATGCAGTAACAGAAGCCCTTCAAGCTAATACAGGAAATAAACTCTACATTCAAGACGACTTGCGTGGAAAAAATGTTGATAAAATCAAAATGTTAGCCACAGAGAAAAAAGTTTCTATTTCTTGGACACCTAAAAAAACACTTAGTGACATGACAAATGGTGCCGTTCACCAAGGTTTTGTTTTACGCGTTTCAGAATTTGCTTATGCTGAATTAGATACCATTTTAGAAAAAGCTGTGCAGGAAGAAAATCCACTGATTCTAATTTTGGATGAACTCAATGACCCGCATAATTTTGGCTCAATTTTGCGAACAGCTGACGCAACAAATGTCACTGGTGTGATTATTCCAAAACATCGTGCGGTTGGTGTGACACCTGTGGTTGCTAAAACATCAACTGGCGCTGTCGAACATGTTCCGATTGCTCGTGTGACAAACCTCAGCCAAACGCTTGATAAATTGAAAGAACAAGGTTTCTGGGTATTTGGTACTGATATGAACGGAACACCATCACACAAATGGAATACAGCTGGCAAACTAGCCCTAATCATTGGTAACGAAGGAAAAGGTATTTCGCCAAACATCAAAAAACAAGTGGATGAAATGATTACGATTCCGATGAATGGTCACGTTCAAAGTTTGAATGCCAGTGTGGCAGCTGCAGTATTGATGTATGAAGTTTTCCGTCATAAAGTAGATTAATTTTTTTGTAAGACTTGATGAGCCATCTGTGAAAGGACTAAAAAATGAAGAAAAGAATCCTCTTAGTTGATGGTTATAACATGATTGCCTTTTGGCAGGAAACACGTCAACTCTTTAAGACAAATCGATTAGACGAAGCACGCAATATTTTACTGCGTAAGCTCAATAATTATGCCCATTTTGAAAATCTGGATATTATCTGTGTCTTTGATGCTCAGTACGTTCCAGGATTGCGTCAACGTTATGACCAATATAAAATCCAAGTAATTTTCACCGAAGAAGATAAAACAGCTGATTCTTATATTGAACGTACAGCAGCTGAGCTAAATACACCACGCCATCTTGTGGAAGTTGCAACCAGTGATTTAAATGAACAATGGACGGTCTTTTCACAAGGTGCCCTTCGGGTGTCAGCTCGTGAATTGGAGCAGCGCGTAAATACGGTTAAATCAGACTTGGACAAAATGTCAAAGCACATTGATTTAACCACACCAAAACTCAGTCCGTGGAATGATGGACAGATGGATAAATTAAAAAAATTACTTGATGATATTTAAAACATCAAAGGACTTTTTTTTAAAGGAGCTCGCTAATTGCGGGCTTTTTTGTTATAATGAAAAATAATTCATTTGATTATCAAAGTATTTTTGGTGACAATGATTGATAATACTGAACGTATGATTGTTTTTATAGTAAAGGGAGAATTATGACTTTTAAATTACTAACGGATTCAACAGCAGACTTAGATGAAATTTGGGCAACTGCTCATGATGTTGAAATCCTAGGACTAACCATTCAATTAGACGGGGAAATCTATGAAACGGTTGGTCCAAATCGTTTGACTAGTGAAAAATTACTAGAAAGCATGAAAAATGGTGGTAAACCAACGACTAGTCAAGTTAATGTGGGACAATTTGAAGAAAGTTTCCGTCGTCATGCACAAAATGGTGATGCGGTGCTTTACCTAGCTTTTTCTTCTGTCTTATCAGGAACTTACCAAAGTTCAATGATTGCGCGTGATCTTGTTTTAGAAGAATTTCCAGATGCGACTATCGAAATCGTTGATACCTTGGCAGCAGCAGGTGGAGAAGGGTATTTATCTGTCCTAGCAGCTGCAGCGCGTGATGAAGGCAAGACACTCGAAGAAACTAAAGCGATGATTATTGATATTTTGCCTCGCTTACGAACATATTTCCTAGTTGATGACCTTTATCATTTGATGCGTGGCGGTCGTTTATCAAAAACATCTGCTATCATGGGAAGTTTAGCTAATATCAAACCTCTTTTGTGGTTGGATGCCACAGGAAAACTTGTTCCACTAGCAAAAATTCGTGGCCGCAAAAAAGCACTAAAAGAAGTTGTTTCTCAAGCGACCAAATCTATCGCTCATAGAACAGCTGTTGTTGCCTATGCTAATGATTTAGAAGGTGCTGAAAGCTTGAAAGAATCATTGCTCGAACATGACATGATTGATGAGGTTCTTATTATGCCATTAGGTCCAGTTATCTCAGCTCACGTAGGGCCTGGAACGTTAGCTGTCTTTACAATCGGAAAAGACGCACGATAAAATCAAAAAAGTGGACTTAGTCTGCTTTTTTTGTAAAACATAATGACGGTGGTATTTAATATTTGAATTGGAGTGAGGGAAGATGGTTGTAGCTATTGAGACGGTTGGTTTATGTCTGTTCTTTTTATCTTGTGCTTTTTAGGGACAGGAACTGATGATAAAAATTTAAAAAGTTTTTCATCGTATCCAGATGAAGTTCAAACTTTGATAAGAAATAATGAGGATTATCGAGCAAAAGTTAAAACAACTAATAAGTGTGTGGCATTCTTGCTAAATTTTTTAATCTTTTTGGTAATATTATTTATTTTTGGAATAGCTATTAGAAAGCCAAACTTTTTACACAATTTCATTTGTTTAAGCATTATAGGACAAGGATTGAATTTGTTTGATTTACTTGTGATTGATTTAATTTGGTGGAGACGTACAAAACGCATTCGTTTTACAAAAATCCCTGAAAAAGACCTATTTCAGAATCCTAGAAAACATATAGAATCATTTACAAGAGCTTTTGTGATGTATCTTCTAATTGCCGTAATAGATGGTTATTTGCTGCAATTTTTGTAACGTCAAATTGCTAAATGGGATATGTCAAAGAGTTTTGCTATGATGTCAAAAGGTATTTGCTAGTATTCAAATGAAAAAAAGGATAATTTTGGTGAAAGGTAGAAAAAATGAATAATCAGTGAATTACGAAAACAATATCAGATGAGTCAAGATGATTTTGCCAATATTTTTCATGTATCAAGGCAGACTGTATCACATTGGGAAAATGGGAAAAGCTATCCAGATGTAGAAATGCTGGTTAAAATTAGTGATTATTTTGGCATCTCTGTTGACCAATTAATTAAAAAAGAAACTATACCAAGTGTAGCAAAAAATTCTGATAAGCAGAAGAAGCTGTGGCCAATGCTTGCTGTAATTGCCACAGTGGTTTGCCTTATCGGAGCATTCTTTTTGTATAACTATAACGAAGAACACTCAGTCAAGTTTTCAATGAAAAAAGATAAGACTTATGGTCAAAGTGCAACTAGCCAAAAAACTTTAGAAGTTGCTAAAGGTTATTTCACATTGTCAGAAGATGAAAAGTTGAATCTTAAAGTAAATGGCATGACAGATGATGAAGATTTACATTTAAGTATTGTTGATGAAAATAACAAGTGTTGCTATCAACTTGATGGCGATGAATTAAAAGATAGCCAAAAACTTTACTTTAAAAAAGGTTCTTATCAAGTTCAAATCACTGCCAATCATTATCATGAAAAGGTTGTTAGTTTGGACTATAATGTGAGTGTTAAGGGGTAGATTTCACAATAGTTATAACCAGTCATAAAAAAATTCAATACCCACAATTTGCCTTCTTCCTTGAGAGAAGTGATATAATTTTAAAAAATCAAGGGAGGTAGATTGCTGACTTTATCGTATGCTGTACTTGGAAGTGGTGCGATGGGACTACGCTTTGGTCTATTGCTGAAGGAACATTTGAAAGCTCAAGTTGATTTTATCGATACTTGGCAAGAACAAGTTGATACGATTCAAAAACAAGGTGGTGTCTACCAGTCACGTGATGGCAAGAATCGTCATTTGGTTCCAATTGATATTTATCTACCAGAAAACTACCATGGAAAACCAGATGTCTTGATTATTTTTGATAAACAGATGTATCTACAAAAATTACTAGAGCGAAGTGAACATTTCTTCAATAGCAATCAATACGTTTTTACTGGCATGAATGGCATGGGGCACATTGAAAAGATTAATCACTATTTTGTTCCTGAAAAAGTTTTGGCAGGGACTTGTTTAATTGGAACAGTTTTAAAAGCTGCAGGAGATGTCGATTTTATCGGAAAGGCTGGTGCAGGTTCGATTAATTTAGCTGCACAGTTCGGTTATGTCGATAGCGTTCAAAAGCAGATTATTGCTGATTTTAGTGCATCAAATCTTAATCCAAATCTGACGGATAATTTTTTAGGAACACTTTATACAAAGGTTGTTTTTAATTCTGTAATCAATACAATTTGTACCCTTTTTGAGATTCGCATGGGGCAGTTTATTGATTATCAAGGTGCAGAGAAACTTGGAAGACAGCTAATTGATGAAGCGTATGACGTAGCAGAACTAGCAGGGATTGAACCGCTTAATAGCTGTGAAAAAGAGTGGGAAACCATCCGTTATGTCAGTGAGGATACCAGTCCACTTCACTATCCATCAATGTATCAAGACATGATTAAAGGACGTCAGACAGAAGTGGACTATATTAATGGCTACATTTATGATTTAGGCTTAGCAAATGGCTATCAAGCCAAGACACATGACTTTACTTTTTGCGTCACCTTGTTCACCTAGCTGAAAATACACGCAAATACCGCTAAGCATTTTCCTTCAAAAAGTCGAAAAACTTAGAAAAGATTAGTCATAACTGTTGACTTACTACCACTTTTTTTGGTATTATAATAAGCGGTATTGTTTACCCCATTTGTAAGGCCCCGGAACCTTTCAAATAACTCGTGGACCGGAACATCCACACTTTGTAAACAAAAACGAATTCGTATAGGAGAACTCATGAACAAAACAACATTCATGGCTAAACCAGGCCAAGTTGAACGTAAATGGTACGTTGTTGACGCAACAGATGTACCTCTTGGACGTCTTTCTGCAGTAGTTGCTAGCGTACTTCGCGGAAAAAACAAACCAACATTCACACCACACACTGATACAGGTGACTTCGTTATCGTTATCAATGCTGAAAAAGTTAAATTAACTGGTAAAAAAGCAACTGATAAAATCTACTACACTCACTCAATGTATCCAGGTGGATTGAAACAAATCTCAGCAGGTGAACTTCGTTCTAAAAATGCTGTTCGCTTGATTGAAAAATCAGTTAAAGGCATGCTTCCACACAACACTCTTGGACGTGCACAAGGCATGAAATTGAAAGTCTTCGTTGGTAGCGAACACACACACGCTGCTCAACAACCAGAAGTACTTGATATTAAAGGACTTATCTAAGAGAGAAAGGAGCATCTATTAAATGGCACAAGCACAATACACAGGTACTGGTCGTCGTAAAAACGCTGTTGCACGCGTACGTTTGGTCCCAGGTACTGGTAAAATCACAGTTAACAAAAAAGATGTAGAAGAATACATCCCACATCCTGACCTTCGTCTTGTTATCAACCAACCATTCGCAGTTACTTCAACTGTTGGTTCATACGACGTTTTCGTTAACGTTGTAGGTGGTGGTTACGCAGGTCAATCAGGAGCTATCCGTCACGGTATCGCTCGCGCATTGCTTCAAGTAGACCCAGACTTCCGTGATTCATTGAAACGCGCTGGTCTTCTTACACGTGATGCACGTATGGTTGAACGTAAAAAACCAGGTCTTAAGAAAGCTCGTAAAGCTTCACAATTCTCAAAACGTTAATATCTCTTTCATATCAACGTTTCAAGACACCTTTTGGTTCACACCATTGGGTGTTTTTTTGTTCGTTTTTTGAAAAGTTCACACCAAGATAGTCGCCATCTCCAAATAAATTCATCTTCAATACCTCGTTAGCTTATTTTTAATCTATTATACCTCTTTTCATACGTTTTTAGAGGTGCCCTAAAAATTGACAAAAAAACTCTTGTATTTTCTATAGAATTGGTGTATAGTTAAGGCAATTATATGGGTAGTTACTGATGAAACAGGCTATACCTTGAAATGTACTCGATTTATCGAGTATTATGATATAAATCTAGATGATATAAATTAAAAAGTTGAGCGTAATAATTGTTTTGAGTTTCCAATCGAATTAAGCTGTTTTCAGATCTTTGATGGACGTCAAGATTTTCTTACATATATGTTTTAAGAGAAAAGGGGACGACATATGAAGAAAAAGTGGGCGACTTGGCTCAGCCTTTTGGTACTATGTTTGAGTATAGTAGCAAATATTAGCCATGGTTATACTGTATTAGCAGATTCATCTAATTCACTAACCTCAGGGGATCCAACCAGAGCAGATCCATTTAATTATATAAAAAATGGTGATGTGGCTTATCCAAAACAAGGCACATCAACTTATCAAAATGGCACAACAGATGAAGATATCGTAAACTATGATTTTTCACAATCAAGCAGTGAAGGCCAGTCTAGCATAAAAAATATTTTCGGAAGTGGGGCACTTACTTTTGATAACGGCTATCATTATTATCAAAATGAAGGGTATGTTAAGAAGATAGTTATGCCTACTAATGATCCCACCCAATTTAAAGTCCGTTTAGATATGATAGGTGACGAGTTAAAAACAACCAAACCTGTTGACATCGCCATGGTATTAGATAATTCAACGTCAATGAATACTGATATGGGAGCAGGGAAGTCAAGATGGCAGACTTTGAAAGACTCTGTTAAAAATTTTGCTAACCAATTAATTGGTCCATCTTCAAATAATAATGATAATGTAAGAATAGGCTTTTCAAGTTTTGGTTCTGAGCGGCAAACGAATTGGCGAGGTCAAACATTTGATATACCATTTACAAAAATTGGTAAATTTTCATCAAACTCATCTTTTACCTCTAACTATACTCAGTTATTGAATTCAAGTATTTATACTCCTACAGCAGCACCAAGTCTTTCTGGTACCCCGACATTTTTAGGTGTAGATGCAGGATATAAGATGTTGTCAGATGCTACATATGGTGCACGTTCTGATTCAGTAAAAGTATTGATTGTTCTAACAGATGGACAACCGACATTTTGGAATTCAGGATCCTACACTAGCTTAAGTTATGATAGTTGGAGATCAACGACTGATTATGATTATTTTTCAACTTGGAATTATTCTGGTGATGGAACGAAATCTGAACCTAATCATACGAGTACAATAAATTTTGTCAATCAAAGAGCCAATGCGAATCCAGGAGTATCAAAGTATTCGATTGGTATTTCTACAGTTAATGACAGTGGCATAAAATCAGTCTTAAATGCGCTAGGACCAGATGGTACTTTTGAAACGTCAAATCAACAAGATCTAATGGATACTTTAGACGAAATTAGGACGTCGATTAGTAAGTCTATTCAAAAAGGCTCATTGATTGACCCTATGAGTCAGTATGTCACGTTAAATACGGACAGCATACAGACATATGATTTGAAAGTTGATAGTAATAGTATATCAGCGACAGGATCAAATCGTAGTGTTAAAACTGATAATAACCAAATCTCTATTGATAATTTAAGTATTGGTAAAAATGAAGGAGTACGTGTAGAGTATACAGTCTCCTTAAAACAAGAATATTGGGATGGACAGTTTCATCCAGCTAACGGCACAACTTATTTACAAAATAATAAGTTATCACCAGCTCAATATCTTCATTTTGCAGTTCCATCCATTAAGTATGATACTTTTAATCTACCAGTTCAAAAAATTTGGGATGATCAAAATAACCAGTATCAAACGAGACAAGATATTATCTTACAACTACAATCTTTTGTGAACAATACATGGCAAAATGTATCTGATAAGACATTTGCCATTAAGGCAAGTGCGACAGATGATCAACTCAAAGGTGTTATTTCTGGTATTCCATCCAAGGATGGTGCAAATCAACCAATTAAATATCGACTTGTTGAGTTGTTTGGAAATACTGAGCAAGCAGTTAATGGTTATGCTACACCAAGTTATTCAACGCCAAGGGAAATAACATATACAGATATAGTTAATGGTAATGTGTCTAAAGACAAGCCGTTAGCTGTAACAAATACATTATTAAAAACAGCTATTAGTTTTACAAAAGTTGGTAATGATAATCAGACTCCTTTAGCAGGAGCTGAGTTTACCCTTTATGCCTCTGATGGAAAAACACAAATTGGATCGCCAGTCACGTCTGATAAAAATGGCCTAGTTAAATTCGATCAACAAGTGCCAATTGGGAAATACTTAATCAAAGAAACTAAAACACCACTTGGTTATGTCAAAGCTTCTGATATTGATATTTCGGTAACTGCTCAAAATGGACAACTTGTCATTTCAGGTTTGCCAACTGGCAGTAAGGTTAAAAATATATTAGATGATTTCAAATTAATTATCACTAAAAAAGATAATAATGGCAATGCTGTATCTGGTGTTAAATTTAAACTTGTTGGTTCAAATAATTATAATAAGGAACAAGAATCTGATGCTAGTAATGGAAATGTATTTACTTTTCAAGGGTTAAAACCAGGCAAGTATGCATTAACTGAGACTAAAACACCAGAAAAATATGTTGGTCTAAAACAAGATGTGATCATTTTGATTGGGGACGATGGTAAAGTCACTATTGATGGACAGCCGCTACCTGATCAACCAATTACCACAACTGGTAATATCATTAAGCTTGATGTGACGAATACGATAAAAGGTATTCTCCCTAGTACAGGTGGCTCTGGTCGGACAGGCTATTTTATAGCGAGTCTTATCTTTATGGGATTAGTTGCGATTATCGGTGGTATCTTATACTATCGTAATAGACGTCTACGTCTTCATCAACTTCCTAAAGGTCCAAATAACAAAAGTCATCTGTTACTGTTGCTGTTAATCACGTCTCTTGGGATAACCTTTACAAATGCTCAGAAAATAGCAGCAGATGAACAACCGATTACCTTTATCTTACATAAACGTGTCTTTAAAGATAGTGGAGACTTAAAAACAATTAAAGATAATGGGTTAGTGATTACACCTAATGATCCCAATTCAGGTGTGATTGATTCGGATAAAACATATGGGTTGAATGGGGTCACTTTCGATGTTTATGATGTCACTAGTTATGTGTCAAATGCTTTAAAAAGTACATCTAAAGAGGCGCTTATGAAACACGTCACAAATACTGATAAGGCTAGCCTATTGGCCGAAATAAAGCCATATCAGCCAACAAGTCAGGAAGTTGTGACGGTTTCAAGCGATGGAGAAGATGGTGTTGCACGATTTAGTGTTCAACCTACTTCTCAAAATAGTGCTTATCTGATACTGGAGAAGCAGATCTCTGACAAAGATGCTGGTAAAGTCAAGATGACGGCGACACCGATGTTGGTTATATTACCAGTAGCGAATCCTGTTGATAAAACATCATATTTGACAACGATAAATCTGTATCCTAAAAATACAGCAGTCAAAACACCAGTTATCCCACCAGTAAACCCGGTAAATCCGAAACCACCTGATTTCCCTTTTTTACCTGATACGGGTGAAGTTAAGTCGGTAATGGTTGTTTTGGGTGGCATTGTCGTAATCATAGCAGTTAGCTTTTGGTATAACACACGTAAGCCAAAGCCGTCATAAACTAAAGTCTTTGTCAATTATTGTCAAGCTTATATAGAAAATTTTGGAGAAAAATATGAAAACAAACAAATTCTTACAAGTGATTTTAGCAACAATTTTGTTGTTAACAACCGCTTTTGTGTCAAATCAGCATATCGTTTCAGCTGATGATAAGGTAGATGTAAAAAATACGAATATCACAATCAACAAACGTATTTTTGATGAAGGACAAACACCTGCTGACAAACAAAATACAGGTGATGTGATGAGTGACTTTGGTGGTCAACCTTTAAATGGTTCAGAATTCACAGTTTATGATGTGAGTGATAAATATTATAGCTTAATTAAAGGAAGCGATCAAAATACTGCTATCGCTCAAATTCAACAAGATGCTGCTAGTGTAGCACCAGATTATGCTAAAAAAGTGGATGCCAAAACAACAGCTGGTCAAGGTCAAGCAACATTTGCTAACTTACCACTAAAAAATTCAAATGGTCAATACAATGTATATCTTTTTGTAGAAACAAAAACACCTAACAATGTGACAGTTACAAAACGTGCTGTTCCGATGGTAGTTGCAATGCCGATCTACAAATTAGATGCAAATCTAAAACCAACTGACACGCCGAATACAGATATTCAATTATATCCTAAAAATGAAACAGCAAAAGATACTAAAGAATTTAGTAACCTAGGGCAATTCAATCAAGTTACTGTAAACGGTACAACATTTGCAAATGTTACAACTGGTGATACATTAAACTACAAATTAACTGTAAATATCCCTGCTAATATCGGTGATTCAAATGCCGTAACAAGTTACAAAATCAACGATAAACCGTCAGCTGGCTTGGCTTTAGTAGCTGGAACAGTTAAAGTAGGTAGTCTAGTAAAAGATACTGATTATACAATTACTGAACATGATGGTGGTTTTACTGTTGATCTTAAATTAGATAGTGCTGCTGTTAAAGCTTTGGCAGGTCAAAAACTACAATTAGCTTATAACATGACTTTAACAGCGACGGTTGATCCAGATGCTTTACAAAGTAACAATGCAAGTGTTCAAATTAACAATGATACTGAGCAACAAATCACACCGCCTACACCAGTAGGAACTGGTGGCTATAAATTCACGAAAAAAGACGCTCAAACTGGTAAAGTGTTACAAAACGCTAAATTTGTTGTAACCAATAAAGATCAATCAAAATTTGCAACTTTTACTACTAATGCTAATGGCGATAACGTATTTACAAAATGGGTAGATACAAAAGATGCTGCGACTAAAGTCGTTTCAGATGCTAACGGATCTATTAGAGTCATTGGGTTGTTAAATGGCGATTATGTTTTAAATGAAACGGATACACCTTCAGCTAACTATGTTCTCTTAAAAGATGGTACAATTACATTTACAGTTGAACATGGTAAATATGGCGCATCAAACTTAGATGTTAAGAATACACCTAAAGGGCTATTGCCATCAACTGGTGGTGCTGGTATCTATGCCTTCCTCATTATTGGTGCAGCAATGATGATTAGTGCTTATATTTGGTTTAAAAAATCAAGACAACAAGCAGAAGTTTAAGTCTTTAGACTAACAGGTTCTTTCCTGAAGTTAAAGGTTAACGTTAACAAGGCTGGGGAACTTTCCCAGCCTTGTTGTGTTTCGGAAAGGAAGGTGAATCAGCATTGAAAAAACAATACCCGCAGCAAGATAACTTAAAAAACGAAAGAATCAATTTATGGCTTAAGGTTTTGATGGCGCTTTTGTTCTTTGCAGGTGCAATGGTATTTTCCTACCCTTTTGTTGTCGATGCAATCAATAATTTTTATGATCAACGTGTGATTGATAACTATCAAATCCAATATCAAACAGCACATAAAGCGCAACAAAAAAAACAGTTGGCCCAGATGAAAGCAGAAAATGAATCCTTGCTCAAACAAGAGCATACGACAAACATTCCTGGCATGGGCTTAGTTGAAGATCCGTTTGAAAGGGCACTAAAAAATAATGTGAAACCAAGCAAAGCTTATTTGCAATCTCATATGATAGGTGCCATTTTTATTCCTTCTATCCATGTTAGTTTACCTATTTTTAATGAAACTAACGACGAGTTATTAGAAAAAGGCGCTACAGTATTACAGGGGACTTCTTATCCGATAGGTGGTATCAGTACACATTCAGTTTTGACTGGGCACAGTGGTCTACCAGATAAAAAACTCTTTACGGATTTGGATAAACTGAAAAAAGGTGACTTATTTTATATTGAAGTATTGGGTGAGAAATTAGCTTATCGTGCAGTTAACTTTAAAACGGTATTACCAACACAACTAGAGAGTTTAAAGATAGTGGATGGCAAAGATTTAGTCACTTTAGTGACTTGTACCCCTTATATGGTTAATACGCATCGTTTATTAGTCACGGGAGAACGTGTTCCTTTTGTCGAACAAAAGATGACCAAGCAAATCAAAAAAGCACAAGCCTATCATCAGAATAGACTACTCGCTTTTGCAGTCGGCATTCCGATTTTCTGTTTATTATTTGCATATTTTATATGGCGCAAGTTTGTCTATTATCTGTGTATCAAACATCGCTATGATTTTGTATTCTACGCTGTAGCTGATGGACAAGGAATAGCTAATTTAGCCTTTTATCTGATAGAGAAAAAAGGGAAAATACCAGTATTAAGAGACGGTGAACGGCTTAAAGCAATCAGTGATAAAGATGGGCGTGTCCTGTTTGAAGATATCCCAGGTGGCCGCTATGTTGCTTATCCTGATGAGCAAACCGCTTTTCCAAAAGTATCTGGATTTGTGCGACTGTTACAGGATCAACACTTTACACTTAAGTCTCATGGTGCACGCGTAAAAAGAACCGGTAAGCAACACCATCGTGACTATATCATTGATAGGGGACATCATGCGAAATAAAAACAAGCCACAAGGAAAGACTAAAAAAAGCATAGGCAAGCGTTTTTTGATTAATTTGATGGTTTATAGTTTATTTTTGATTGGTATATTGATCATGCTATATCCGTTTTATATCAGTGCCTTAAATGACTACTTAGATAATGTTCGCGTGTCGCTTTATAAGGATAGTTTACAAAAAGCTCACGACACACAAGAAAAGCAGTTGAAAGCAGCTAATGAAAAATTAGCTAAACAAGGCTTGACACCCTCTAAAGATCCTTTTAAAGATGACAAAGCAAGTGGTGTTTCTGAAGATTATTATAAAAAACATCTACTAGGCACCATTGATATTCCTAAGATCAACATTAAAATCCCACTATTTGATACGACTAATAGTGAACTGTTAGAAATTGGTGCAACAACCTTAAATGGGACCTCATACCCATTAGGAGGTCAAAATACACACGCTGTGATTGCGGCTCATCGAGGGCTACCAGACCGTGCACTTTTTACTGATTTACCAAAACTAAAAGAAGGGGATATCTTTGTTTTAGAAGTATTGGGTCATAAGTTAGCCTATGAGGTGAAGACGATTGTTGTGGTGAAACCAGAAGAAACACAGGTCTTAAAGATAGAGCCAGGGCAAGACTTGGTGACGTTATTGACTTGTACACCTTATATGATCAACTCTCATCGCTTACTAGTAACTGGCAGTCGTGTCCCTTATACGCCCAAAGTTGAAAAGATGTTAGCGCAAAATGACCATAATCGCAAACTGATCCAACTCACTTTGCTAGTCTTATTTACCTTACTAGTTTGCTTAATGCTCTGGATACTTTATCGTATTATCCACCAATACCTGCTCGCTAAGCAAAATATGTCTATTATTTTACAGATTATCACCTCAGATCAATCGCCTTACGCACAACCTTTACATCTTTATGATCGAACGGGTAAAAGAGCATTGAAGCGTCAAGGTGAGGCGGTGATTTTAATACCAGATGCGACGGGTACTTATCAGATTGATCACTTAGCAAAAGGGATGTATTGTTTAAAAACCAAAGATGATGCGCTATGTGTGTTGATCGGACAAACTAAGATAAAAGCGATGAATTATCAACTTAAAGTAATGAAAAGATCTAAATTATCCTTTAAACAACTCTCAAAGCAAGTAATTCAAATTACTTAATATAGGGCACCTCTAATAACTACCAATTAATTCACCTCTAAATGAAATTAGAAAAAAACACAGAAAACTAAGCATAGTCTGTCAAGCCCCAAATAAAATAGATAGTTCAAAAAAAACACATTTCCACTCAAATGTATGTCTGCCTATATTCAATAGGAGTCATGCCTTTTAGGTTGAGTTGTGGTCTATCAAAGTTATACCATGTAATGAAATCGTCAATCTGCTGCATCAATTCCGTCTCATTTTCAGGTACAAATAATTCTAAAGATTCACTTTTAAGATGAGAAAAAAGTTTTCACAACAAGCGTTGTCATAACAGTTTCCCTTACGAGAATGAGAAACTGTCACATTAAAAGTTTCAAGTTTTTTGTGATACTGCTTGTTCGTATACTGAAATACTTGATCTGAATGTAAAAGACAAGATTTTGATTTGTCCCAATCTTTTCTGAAAACAAGGTCTAAATTCTCAAAAACTAACTGATTATCATTGAATTTTGATAGATTGTAAGCTAAAATAGAGTTATCATACAGGTCTTTGATAATACTTAAGTACAGTCTACCCTGTTTATGATACACATAAGAAATATCTGTCACTAACTTTTCATGAGGTCGTGTGGCGACGAAGTGTCTTGCGAGAAGGTTTGGCGAAACCTTTCTCGCTTTTTTGTTCATTTTTTGCCTCGTGCAAGAAGTAAAGCGTTTCTTGCGTATTGGCGATTTCAAACCGAGAACTTGCATATAGCGAAGGACAGTCTTTGGGTTGACGCTTATACCATAAAGTCGCTTAAATTGCATCCAGATATAGCAATAGCCCTTAAAAGAGGCATCAAAGAGAAGTTGAATCTTCTCTGCCAGCTGAGAATTCCAAAATTTTGTAAGGGGGCGGTTTTTCTTAATCCAGCTATAATAACCACTCCTTGAAATACCAAGATAATGACAAAGAGCAGTAATGGAATACTGTCCTGTTAAACTATCAACGACTTGATACTTAGCTCTTGTAGAGATTTTTACAAGAGCTTTCTGAGCTTTTTTAGAATAGCTACCTCCATTTTGAGATAGTTGACTTGTTCTTCTAAAGTCATCGTCTCTGACTTAACTTGTGCCGGTCTACCACGATTATCTTGATAGAGAAGTTGAGGATTGTTCTCGTACAATTTAACCCAATGTTGTACTTGTGAGCGATTGGTGACACCAAAATGTTCTGCCACTGATTGATAGCCACCTAAGTGGTCAAAAAGATAAGCTTGTGCAACCTTTACTTTAAAGTCGCCCGTGTAGTTCTGATTTTTACGCATGAAAAAGAAAAGTTATTTAGGATGAATACAGTATATCTGAATCACCCTAAACAAATCTTAAATCATAATCGTAAAAACTATAAAGAATCGTAAAAATTCGTAAATCTTATTGTGCAATCGCAAAGCTGTAATAGCTTTGGTTGCTGAGAACAGCGTAATGTGGTTTGTTTTGAACGCCACCGACATTACACTCTGAGATGAGGAAGGTTCCGTCTTGGTTGACAGCTTCCACAAATGCGACGTGACCGTATTCTGCATAGGTGCCTCCGTAGCTACCTTGAACGGACATAACAGCGCCGACCTGTGGCTCTGATATTTGCTTCCAGCCACGAGAGACTAGACTAGCAACCCAATCTTGACCATTTCCGTTGTAATTGTAGATAGCTGAGTTGGTACAGATACCTGTCTCAATCAGTCGATTACAAACATACCAGGTACATTGTCCAGCTGGATAAGTATTGTTTCCTTGAGTTGTAACAGAATTCTCACTAGGAACTCCATATTTGAGTTTTCCAAGGTATTCTGGCGGTAAGTCAAAGGTAGAAGTAAGAGTGCCAGTAGCAAGCCCTGTATCGCCTGAGAAAGCAACAGAGGAGTCGGAGTTGATTGTTCCATCAAACACCTTAAACCACTTGTCAGCATCCGTTTGGAGCTTCTCTGCCTTAGTTTGACCGTCTGAGAGTGCAACACCTTCATAATGCTCTGACCAATATAAAGCAGCGTCCCCAGGGTCAGTTGCTTTTTGCATCTCTGTTTTGACTTTTTTGTAGGCACCGTTCAACTCTGTTGACATGAGTTGTAGTTCAACATCAGCATCCAGCGTTCGACTAGAAGCCTGTGCCCAGCGGTCACCGTTGACGGTGTTAGACCAGCCCAACCATTGGAAGTAACCAGCTACCCCACCGCCAGTGTTGATGGCTTTGGGGTCAAATCCTGATTCACGTTCTGCAACGGCTAAACTACCAGATGAACCAGCCAGAGTAAATCCTTCTTTGGATAGCTGGTAGTTGAGGATTTTGATGACATCTTCTGCCCGTTCTTCTGTGATTGAGGCTTTTTGAGCCACCTCTTTAGCTGTTAGTGTCGTTCGCTTCCCAGTTGAACTACCATTACTTGATGTATTAGACGAGTCACCAGCTATCGCAGCTGCACAAATGATGACAAGTAATAGGGGCAACAGAAGCGAAGAGAGAAGACTCAGTTTGAATAGTTTTTTCATGTGTCCCTATCACCTCCTTTAGTGTTTAAGATAGGCTTTGAAGATAACTGTTCCAAAGAGCCATTTGGCATCTAGGACAGCTGGAATAGCACGTCAGAGTTCGATAATCCGTTTGGATTCTTGGTCATTAACGGGATAAAGGACAGTTACCTTGATAGCCTTTAAGTCATTTTCATAGGCTTGGTAAATGTACTTTTCAAGGATTGGTTGAATCTGACTTCTCGTATATATCCTAATAATGTCCATTTTGTTCACCTCGCAATCTGTTGAGTTCTTGAGTGAGACGGTTCTTACGCTCGATATTGGCTTTGATTTTGTCGTCCCTGGTCAGTGTTTGACGGAAACTTCTAGTAAAGGCGTTTGAGCCTTGGGCTTGATACATGGCACCTGCATCATCATAGGCACTAAGTTCCCTTTCCAAGCGTTCCATTTTCCGTTGTTTGCGTGGAGATACCCAATGCTCCTTGAGTTCCTGAAACTCCATTTCAGGTGATGGAGGAATTGTTGGTTGAGTAGGGATAGCTTCAGGAGTTGGTGTTTTCTCTTGGCTAGGATTATCTGTTGGAATATCCTGTTTTGGAATGTGTGGCTCAGAGGATGTTGGTGGCAGTTGGTCAGGAGTTGGAGAAGGTTGGTCAGTCGGAACGTTTGGTTCCTCAGCTGGCTCAGAACCTGGTTTTGACCGTCTAAAGAAGTTGCCAACTTCCTTGATATGAGAAAATGCGTTCATGGCACTTCCAGCTAAAAAACCAGTACCAGCCATGGCAAAGTTGCCTTACGTTGGAGCCTTCAAAAAGGTTTCTTGCCACTACCTAAGTCAGTGACACCAAAAAATATTGAAGCCAACTTGGATATCTTTGACTTTAATTTGTCAGAGGAAGACATGGCAGTCTTGGATAAGATTCAAGGAATCAAAACTCAGGTTGATCCTGACACAGTTAATTTTTAATAGAAAAAGCAACTCGTCAGGGTTACTTTTTAGTGTGTTTCTTTAGTTTTGCTATAATAAAACTATCATTTTTTTATTTATAGATGGGAGTTACGTAATGGCGTCTCGAAATCTTTTGCCTCAGAATACACGTATGATGGCCAATTTGCTCAGTTTTTTTGGGGGGAGCTTTGGAATGTTTTTTGTCATATGTATTACCATAGTTTGGTTGCCACTCAGACGGGGAATATTCTCTTGTTAGTTGCTGACTGGCGTAGTAGTAGCATGTACCATAACATATTGCGATGTTTCTCTATTCTTTTCCATAGGTTTTCTTTTTGGAATGTGGTTTAAAGACCATCGTAAGAATGCTTACTGGCGTGTTCATGGTCTACTTCCTCTTTGTGTGATGACTGCTATTTTATACCATTCTTAAGGCCAAATGCTCTAATAGAGCTTCTGATTATTGCATTTTCTGCGGGTGTCATGATGAAGACTTTTACCGGTAGTCAGATTGAAAATCACCCCTTTGTGATTTTTATGACTTCAGGAAATTATCGAAGGATGCTGACGGCACTTTATTATGTTATTCAGGGTAGCAAGTATCAGAAAGAATATCGTCGCCAGGCGGTCAATTATGGCTTCGTCGTAGGCAGTTTTGTGCTTTGTGCTGTTGTATCAGCTCTTCTCATGCGCTTCATTTATATTAAGTCAATCTGGCTAATTACACTCAGCCTCTTTACCGTCATGGTTTACTATTCATCTGAAGTGAAGCGTCTGGGACTCAAGAAAACCAATCTTTAGGCATTTTTGTAGTAATTGTTTTTGATAAAAATAGTCTTGTGTTATAATCTTGGTTATATCAATATTGTCTAATGATAAAAAGGAGACATAAGATGCCTATAGTAAGTAATGATTTTTCAGATATTGTATATAACCGTCGTTCCATTCGTAAGTTTGATACCTCTGTCAAGATTCCACGTGAAGAAATGTTGGAAATCTTGGATAAAACCGTTACGGCACCATCATCAGTGAACATGCAACCTTGGCGCTTTGTTGTCGTTGATAGCGAAGAAGGTAAAGATAAATTGAAACCTTTTGTCAGCTACAATGGTGTACAAAATGAAACATCCTCAGCCATGGTTCTCATTTTTGCCGATTTGAAGAGCCAAGAGAGAGCAGAAGAAATCTATGGGAAGGCCGTTACTCAAGGAAAAATGCCTGAAGAGGTCAAGGAGAAACAACTATCAAGCATTGTACCAATGTATGAAAATGCTCCTTTCGAAGTGATGAATGAAATTGTCCATATCGACTCTAGCCTTGCTGCTATGCAGTTAATGCTCGTTGCTCGCTCTTATGGATATGATACAAATGCCATCGGTGGCTATAAAAAAGACGGTCTTGCCAAAGCGTTTGGTCTTGATGAAGACCGACATGTGCCTATTTTGATTATTGCCCTTGGTAAAGCTGATGAAGAAGGCTTTGAGTCTGTTCGTTTGGACGCCTCTGATGTGACTACTTTTGCTTAATAAATAATCGGCCATGAGTCTCAAAAGTGGAGACTTATTTTTTTGTATTAAAAGATAACAAAGTATTTTAAGTAAGATTGAGAAGTTGGTGTAACCCAGGATTAAGGTTAAGCCTCTTTCTTTGTGCTATAATGTAAGAAAACGTTGCATTTAAAGTTTAGTTTTGCCAATTTCTAGGAGTCTTTCATGATAAACTATTTGATCCTGAGGTTTCTCTGGTTTCGTGAGCGTGGCTTTGTCCAGATTACTCAAAAGACCTTGGTGTCGCTCTTTCCATTTTTTCTGTTTTCAGGAATTATTCGGGTGATTTCACTATCTGTTTTTTCGGAGATGGGCTATATCAATCAGCTGTTTTCAGTTTCTGACTGGTTACCGACCTTTAAGATAACTGGGCAGGTGCTCATTAATCTTTCCAACTTTCTTGGTGGCTTAGCAGGGCCCTTATCAACCTATTTTGCAGGAAAATACACAGCTGGTCACTATGGTAGAAGTACTGGTACAGCTGGTGTGACATCCCTTTTGGTTAGCTTGATTATAGGATCGAAGGAGCTGTTGCTGTCACCGCTAGACGATGGTGTCTTGGCTCGTATCAATTTACCGGATTCAATCAACATTATTTTGGCTATATTTGTGGGGTATCTGGTTGGCCAGATTTTTCGCTTTTCAAGAGCTAGTGATGATCAGATTGTGGACAAGGACTATATTTATCAACCAAAGACTGTTCGTCCCATTTTTTTATCACTCATTTTAGCTATTGGGCTTAACATTCTTCTTGTTATTGGAGATCAAGCTAATGTTTTTCAAACGATTAGGCAGTTTACTTCTACCTTTACTGTAACTGATAATCATCTGTTGTCAATCTTTATGATGGGATTTTTGAACACTTTTTCTGCTTGGATTGGGAATAATCAGATTTTTACCCTAAATTCCATTGCCGAGGATAGTTTTGCCTTGGAAAATCTGAGATATGCTGTTTCTCATCATACGACGACTGGGTTTCCCCACCTTTATACGCTAACAAACCTTTATCATAGTTATGGTATGGTTGCTGGTATTGGCTCAGGGCTAGCCCTCTTGGTGGCTCTGCTTTTAGCATCAACCAGTTATAAGGATAAGAAGGTGAGTCTTCTAAGTGTCTTTCCTAGTCTCTTTAACTATGGGGCTCCATTTATGGTGGGGATACCAGTCTTGTTAAATTTAGTTTATTTGGTTCCTTTCCTATTGGCACCTATGGTAAATATGGGTATTGCTGCGGTGTCCTTGGCTATCCATCTTATGCCAGCTGCGGTTTATCCAGTTCCAGATGGCACACCAAGTCTTCTTTACGCCTTTATCGGAACTGGGGGTAGCTTACGAGCTCTAGCTATTAGTATCCTCTGTTTAGGAGTTGACATTCTTATCTTTATTCCATTTGTGCGTCTGTCTAATAAGGTACAACACGGTCTAAAAGAGGAAGGAGAAAGCCTTGAAACTAAATAAAAAAACTAAGTTGGTCTTTATCCTTGTTGCTCTCTTTCTCATTGGTCTAGCCGTCCCATCCTATAGTTGGACTAGGAAAAATGCCAAGGAAATAGAGATTTTCTATACTTCAAAATTGTCTCCCATTATCATGATTCCAGGGAGCTCCGCTACGGAAAATAGATTTGATGGCCTAGTCCGTAAGCTTAATAAAGACCGTCGTGGTACCAAGCATAGCCTCCTCAAGGTTAAGGTTTGGAACAATGGGCGTATTACCTTTGAGGGTAATATCAGAAAAAATGACAATGAACCTATTATTGTTATCGGATTTGAAAATAATAACGATGGCTATAGCAATATTAAGAAACAAGCCAAGATGATGAATCAGGCCTTTGAAGCCTTGCAGAATAAATACAATTTCAATAATTTTAAAGGGTTGGCACATTCAAATGGTGGCTTGATTTATACGGCTTTTATTGAAAATTATCTTAGCGACTACGATGTCAAGATAAATTCTTTGATGACTATCGGAACGCCCTATAATTTCACTGAAACCAATATTAAAAATAAATCGGTCATGCTAGCAGACTTTATAGCTGCTAAAGAGAATATTCCGTCTACCCTGCATGTCTATTCGGTAGCGGGAACCATTACCTATGATTCGGACGAGCTGGTTCCTGATGCTAGTGTGTCCGCTGGGAAATATATCTATCAGAATCAGGCAAAAAGTTATACTGAAATCACTGTTACAGGTGAAGATGCCCAACACTCGGATTTACCAACCAATGATGAAGTAGTGGATCTGGTCAAACAACATATCGAAGGACAAGGTCTTCGCAAGAAGTAAAAGACCAAGTTAGAGCCTCAATAGGCTATAATACTATGTATTATTAGTCTAGTTACTTATTTTCAAATACAAAAGGATAGAGTTTATGATGGCTCTATTTTTTAGTGTAAGAGGAACTCTTCCAGTTGTTGTAACGACTTGTTTTACAACGCTGGTTTTGTTATAATTGATTGAAAAGAAAAGATTAACGAGAGGTTCTTGATATGCAAATTCCAAGTCGCTTTACCATTGCTGTCCATATTTTGACCCTCATAGCACAAAATAAGGGAAATAAAACTAAGCTAACCAGTGATTTAATGGCGAGTAGTGTGGGTGTCAATCCAGTTATTATCCGCAAAACCTTGTCGCAACTGAAGAAAGCAGACTTGATTTTTGTTCAAAGGGGAAGTGGAGGAGCGACATTAGCCATGGCACCAGAGGAGATTAACCTTTTACAGGTTTATCGTGCGGTGGATAGCATCGGTCCAAGTGGGCAACTCTTTAGTTTTCATGACAATCCTAATCCAGCGTGTCCAGTAGGACGTAATATTCATGGTATTTTGGATCAGAGCCTAGAAGACATTCAAAGGGCAATGGAAAAAGAACTCGAAAAGAAAACTTTATCTGGTATTTTAAAGGATGCTAAGGCTAACTGGAAAGAAACTGGAGCTTGATTTTAGGTTGTAATAATTGATATTACAATGAAACCAAGTATAATAATGTCATATAAATGATTACAACACAGGAGAAAATCATATGACATATGACTACAATAGTAAGATTTATTTAGCAGAGGTGGTACTCAATGTAAAGGACTTAGCTGGTCAGACGGCCTTTTATACACAGATTATTGGACTTGAAATCCTAACCAAAACGGAAAGGGAAGTTCTTTTAGGAGCTGGAAACAAGCCTTTGGTCCATCTGATTAAGATTAATCGTGAGGAAGCGGTCAAGTCCAGTTATGGTCTCTACCATATGGCGATTTTGTTGCCGTCTCGCGAAGATTTAGCAGATATTTTCAAACATATTGCTGATCTGGATTATCCATTTGTCGGTGCAGCTGACCATGGTTATAGTGAAGCACTTTATTTGGAAGACCTTGAAGGCAATGGTATTGAGCTTTATAGAGACAAGCCGGTTGCTGAATGGGATATTCGTGAGGATGGTCGCATCGTTGGTGTCACAGAAGAGTTATCAGCTCAAGAAATTTACGAGATGGGACGCAAGGTTGAGCCTTTTGTGATAGCTAGGGGTACTCGCATGGGGCATATTCATTTATCAGTCAAAGATAGTCAGCTAGCAAGCACTTTCTATCAGGATGTTTTAGAGCTAGTGGATAAGTTTACCATTCCAAGTGCTAGTTGGATTGCTTCAGGTGATTACCACCATCACCTTGCGGTCAACGAGTGGGGCGGAAAAAACTTGTCCAAACGTGACAAAGATATGCCTGGTCTTGCTTACTACGTCATTGAAGTGGCAAACAAAGACGACTTGGTTGGCATAGCAGAGCGTGCTAACAATCGTGGAGGCAAGGTCGAATGGTCATCTTCTAATGAGTTAACAGTTGAGGATAAGGATGGTATTTTGACACGCGTAAGAAAAAAATATTAATAATTAGTGATTTTTTGAGTCGTAACTTTTGACGTTACATTTTAAACGGCTATAATGGTTATTGTAATCAAAGTTATTACAAAATAGCTTAACAATTTTAACAATTAACATTTATCATAAAGGAAGAGGGAATACCTATGACCTACTTTACAGACTTACAAATAAAACGCCGTTCAATCTATGCTTTGGGAAAAGACCTTGAGCTCTCTAACCAAGAATTGATTGAAACCATTCAAGGAGCTGTTCTTAACTCACCAACAGCCTTCAACTCACAAACATCACGTGTGGTGATCTTGCTGGATGAAGAATCAGATGCTTTCTGGAATGAAATCGCTTATTCAGAGCTTGAAAAAGTAACACCATCAGAAGCCTTTGGGGGAACAAAAGAACGTTTGGCAGGTTTTGCTCAAGCTAAGGGAACAATCCTTTTCTACGAAGATCAAGATGTAGTGAAAGCCCTTCAAGAGCAATTCCCACTTTACGCTGAAAACTTCCCAATTTGGTCAGAGCAAGGTCATGGAATCGCCCTTTATGCGACATGGTTGGCTTTGGCTGAGAAGAATATCGGTATGAACGTACAACACTACAACCCACTTGTTGATGCACAATTGGCTGAAAAATATGACATTCCAGCCAACTGGAAACTCCGTGCTCAAGCACCATTTGGTCAAATCGTAGCAGCAGCAGGAGACAAAGACATCCAAACAGAAGGTCGTTTCAAAGTTTTTGGCGATAAATAATCACTTTAACTCAGGCAGTAAGTTTGAAGATTGGCTGTACTATGACTGAATATTATCAAACTGATATGACAAAAAAGTAGCAGGATTGAAAAATCTTGTTATTTTTTGTATCCTAAAACCAGTTAGTAGATTAATTATAAATGAAAGCTATAACTTGAGATTTGAAACCCTTTTCACTACAATAGAGCTATAGAAAAGGAGGCGGACATGAAGTATATTGAGTTTGCTGAAAATGAGCGTTTATCAACCATTGTTCTTGGGATGATGCGGATTAGTCAGATGAGTGAAGATGAGGTGGAGGCCTTGGTGGATACAGCCTTGTCGATTGGCATTAACACTTTTGACCTAGCGGACATCTATGGCGATGGCCAGTGTGAGGTTCTGCTGGGGAAGGTTCTCAAGCGCCGTCCGGATCTTCGAAATCAGATGTGGATCCAGTCCAAGTGTGGTATTCGCAAGGATAGCTTTACCTATTTTGATTTTTCCAAGAACTATATTTTGGACTCCATTGATGGCATCCTTGAGCGTCTGCAGATCGAACGATTAGATAGTCTCCTCCTTCACCGACCCGATGCCCTCATGGAGCCTGAAGAAGTGGCGGCAGCTTTTGACCACTTGGAGCAAGCAGGAAAGGTCCGTCATTTTGGGGTGTCCAATCAAAATCCTATGATGATGGAATTGCTCAAAACGGCTGTCAAACAGCCCCTCAAAGTCAACCAGTTGCAGTTGAGTGCCGCCTTTACACCGAGCTTTGAGGCTGGTTTTCATGTTAATATGTAAGGTCCTAAAGCAGCCGTGCGAGATGGCGGTGTCTTTGAGTATTGTCGCTTAAATGACACAGTGATTCAGGTTTGGTCTGTCCTCCAGCATGGCTATTTCGAGGGGAATTTTGTCGGAAATGAAGAGTTTGCAGCCCTTAATTATGTCCTTTCTGCTTTTTCTTTTGGCAAAAAATAATTTCGAGAAACTATACTCGCAGGATTTAATGCAAAACTTAAATGCCATTTTAAAAAAGATACATTTGAAGACGATTTTCTTATTTTTTTAAAAAGATTATTAGCAGTTTTATCGGCAAAATACATCATAACACCAACAATTAATGCCGTCAAAACTGGAATATTGAACTTAAATGCAGAAATAATTAACTCAGCTCAACCCAAATTCAATTTCGACGAAATCGATGAGAAAGAATTGTCAGATAAAATTAAAACTGCGCATCGTAATACAGTTAGGATGATATTAAAGATCATAGCTTATCAACATCAATCAGAGTTATTACCAGAAAAATGGGAGATAGAGCATATCCTTCCTCAAAAATGGCAATCAAGTTATTTCCCAACGAATTCAGATTCTGAAGTCAAAGAATTAGTTGAACATATTGGGAATAAAATTCCCTTTGAAAAGAAGCTGAACATTATCGCAAGTAACGGATACTTTGCTAAGAAAAAAGAAAGCTATAGGAAGTCCAAAGTTGGTATATTACTTGAGCTTACTCAAAGTAACAACAATTGGGGACTTGATGAAATTAGAGAACGCGATATACGAATTTCTGATGAATTGGTTGGAATACTGAATGATTGGGGCCTGAACCAATCTGAGGCAAATACTGAGGAATTATTACTATTTATACCGGAAGAACGATTTTTAGACTATCTTGATTTTATAAAGATTTTTAAAATGGAAGATACAAATAAATCAAGAGAAAAATTTTTGAGTGTATAGAAATTTAACAAAGCACTTTAGCTGATAATACATATTCTGTTACCATCAACTAAAGTGCTTTTCTCATATATTTATTAACAATTATGGATGCGTCTATTTATTGATATCTTCCACAACATTTAATAAATTTCCGAAAAAAATTTATATTTTTCAGAAAGTTAGCTATTAATATTTATCAATGATAAAAATAGCATGTTTTAAGGGACTGACCCCAAAAAGTGAGAATTTAATAAAAAGACTTGCCATAATTCGTTTACAATGGTAAACTTATTTTAAACATATTCGTTTACATCTGTAGACAACCAGGGGGAAGGAGACTGAGCACAATAGAATTTAATACTTATATCACAGATGCAGAATGGGAAGTCATGCGTGTAGTTTGGGCAAATGATCGAGTAACTAGTAAAAAAGTCATTTCCGTATTGCAAGAAGAAATGGACTGGACACAATCCACTATCAAAACGATCTTAGGTCGATTAGTTGGAAAAGGCGTACTAAATACAGAGCATGAAGGTAGAAAGTTTATTTACACTGCCAATATTGAAGAGACAGAAGCTGTAAGGGATTATGCAGAAGATATTTTTAACCGTATTTGCAATAAGAAAGTCGGAAATGTAATAGGAAGCATCATTGAAGATCATGTTTTAAGCTTCGATGATATAGATCGACTAGAAAAAATATTAGAGATGAAAAAATCTTTCGCAGTAGAAGAAGTGGATTGCAATTGTCCAGAAGGACAATGCGAATGTCATTTACATCATCATTAAGCATAAGGAGGAATTTAAAATGAATAATGACAACAAATATTCGTCCCATAATCACCATGATTATGACGACATGGATAAGTTAAAACACGAGCATGGAATCACAGATGAACATGGATACCATAAGGAGCAACATCAAGTACATCATGCTGGGCATGATCACTGCGGGCACAGTGGACATGATCACAGCGGGCACAGTGGACATGATCACAGCGGGCACAGTAGACATGATCACAGAGGACACAGTGGGCATGCCCACCATCATCACGGAAGCTTTAAGGAACTTTTCTTAAAGTCATTGCCACTAGGAATCATTATTATGCTCTTAGTCCCTTTGCATGGATTTGAACTACCATTCCAGTTTACTTTTCCATATTCTGATATTGTAGTAGCTATTTTATCTACTATATTAATTATTTATGGTGGACGTCCATTCTATCAAGGTGCAGTTGACGAATTTAAACAAAAAGAACCTGGAATGATGGCACTCGTTTCTTTAGGTTTAAGTGTTTCATATTTATACAGTATTTATGCTGTGATCATTACCTACGTAACGGGTGAACACGTGATGGACTTTTTCTTTGAATTTGCTTCATTACTATTAATCATGCTATTAGGTCACTGGATTGAGATGAAAGCTATCGGAGACGCAGGAGACGCACAAGCAGAATTGGCTAAGTTAGTGCCGAAAGATGCTCACGTTGTATTAGAAGACGATTCAATTGAAACACGACCAGTTGCTGACTTACAGGTAGGTGATTTAATTCGTGTTCAAGCCGGAGAAAATGTGCCAGCAGACGGGATTATCGAGCGTGGCGAATCACGTTTAAATGAAGCTCTTTTGACTGGAGAATCAAAAGCAGTTAAAAAAGGCCCTGGCGATGAAGTAATCGGGGGCTCAACAAATGGAGAAGGGGTTCTTTATATTAAAGTGAATGAGACAGGTGATCAATCCTTCATCTCTCAAGTTCAGAATTTAATCAGCCAAGCTCAAAGTCAGCCTTCCAGAGCAGAAAATATTGCTCAAAAGGTTGCAGGGTGGCTCTTCTATATTGCTGTTATTGTCGCGCTAATTGCTTTTGTAGTGTGGATGGTTATAGAAGATGTACCAACGGCAGTTATATTTACTATTACTACATTAGTTATTGCTTGTCCGCACGCATTGGGTCTGGCTATTCCATTGGTAACCGCCCGTAGCACAAGCTTAGGAGCTAGCCGTGGCTTACTAGTAAAAGACCGCCAAGCCTTAGAAATAGCTCAAGATGCAGATGTGATGATTTTAGATAAAACGGGTACTTTAACAACTGGTGAATTTAAAGTATTAGATGTAAAACTTCTTAATGACAAATATACAAAAGAGGAAATCATTGCCTTGTTGGCAGGTATTGAAGGGGGATCTAGCCACCCAATTGCTCAATCAATTATAAGTTTCGCCGAGCAGCAAAATATACGTCCAGCATCTTTTGATTCGATTGATGTGATCTCCGGTGCTGGAGTAGAGGGTAAAGCAGGTGGGCACCGTTACCAATTAATCAGTCAAAAAGCCTATGGACGTAATCTTGATATGGATATTCCAAAAGGAGCAACTCTTAGTGTCTTAGTAGAAAACGATGATGCTATTGGTGCTGTAGCTTTAGGGGACGAATTAAAACCAACAAGTAAAGAGTTAATTAAAGCTCTTAAAAAGAACAATATTCGACCAATTATGGCAACAGGTGATAATGAAAAAGCGGCTCAAGGCGTGGCAGTAGATTTAGGGATTGAATATAGATCAAATCAATCTCCACAAGACAAATATGAGTTAGTTAAAACACTTAAAGATGAAGGAAAGAAAGTTATCATGGTAGGTGATGGTGTAAATGATGCTCCTTCTCTTGCTTTAGCAGATGTTGGTATAGCTATAGGTGCTGGAACTCAAGTTGCATTGGATTCAGCTGATGTCATATTGACTCAATCCGATCCAGGAGATATTGAATCATTCATTGAATTAGCACACAAAACAACTCGTAAAATGAAACAAAACCTATTTTGGGGAGCTGGTTATAACTTTATAGCTATCCCTCTAGCTGCAGGAATTTTGGCTCCTATTGGTATCACATTAAGCCCTACATTAGGAGCAATCCTAATGTCTGTGTCAACAGTCATCGTCGCCATTAATGCTATGTTATTAAGTTTAGATCCAAAAAATAACGGTTAACAGATCGAATGATTGAAACTCCTTAAAGTATCAAGATACAATAGTTTTACAGGAGAAAAAGAGATGTAAGTACTGGCTCTTTGTAAAATCGTGTTGGTAGAAGTAGACGATTTTTCTACCAACACGATTTTTAATTTATTATAGAATTGATTTCTTTTAAAATCCTAAAAGCCACCTATTTCGACAGTTTTATAGCTTGTTATTCTATTTTCTTGACAATAATACCCCGTCTCCACACGTTTTTTAACCATAAAAAGACACCTCCATGAGCATTTGATTATATTGTACCAAATCCAACTTGGAGGTGTTTTTATTTAATTCTCATTTACGGGGGTCAGTGCCAATTAAAATTGCGTATTTTTTATTTAAAATGTATTAGAATTAAATTCATATAAAATATGCACGAAAAATAAATCAAAATTAAAAAGTACAAATTAATGAAGTGATTATTGATAAAAATAGTTAATAATTGGTTAAACAAAATATATAACTCGTTTATAAATTTATAGAAATGAACCATTATAAATCTCCTCTTAAATATTGAAAAAACCATTGGCAGTGGACATACTTTAAGACTATATATTTCTGAAACTAGTTTCACAATACAAATATTGACATGCAATTATTAATTGGTGGATTTTAAGTTGACATCTACAAAGTTTAATGTTAGAATTCATTCAAAAATAAATTTGAATGAGGTGTTTTATGATTCAAAATATTGTTACTTCAATAATCCTGTATTCTGGGACAGCCGTAGACTTACTTATTATCCTAATGTTATTTTTTGCCAAAAGAAAAAGCAGAAAGGACATCATTAACATATATTTAGGACAATTTCTAGGCTCTGTTAGTCTAATATTCCTAAGTTTGCTTTTTGCATTTGTCTTAGATTATATTCCTAGTAAAGAGATTTTAGGTTTACTTGGTTTGATTCCAATTTTCCTAGGCCTCAAAGTTTTGCTTTTAGGAGATTCTGATGGAGAAGCTATTGCAAAAGATGGTTTGCGAAAAGACAATAAAAACCTGATTTTTCTAGTCGCTATGATTACTTTTGCAAGTTGTGGCGCTGACAATATTGGTGTCTTTGTCCCATATTTTACCACCTTGAATTTAGCGAATATGATAGTGACTTTACTTACTTTTCTAGTCATGATTTATCTCTTGGTTTTTTCTGCCCAAAAATTAGCACAAGTCCCTTCTGTTGGAGAAACTTTGGAAAAATATAGCAGATGGTTTATTGCCGTTGTCTATTTAGGATTGGGGATGTATATCCTGATTGAAAACAACAGCTTTGACATGCTAAGGACTGTGTTCGGCTAGGAGAAAAAATTATGAAAAAAGATAGTATCTGCCAAGTGAATATTATAAATCAACAAAATGTTACAACCGCAACGAACTACCTTGAAAAGGAAAAAGTCCAAAAATCACTTCGTATTTTATCAAAGTTTACCGATAATAAACAGATAAATATCATCTTTTATCTCCTTGCTGTTGAAGAACTCTGTGTCTGTGATATAGCCTGTTTACTAAATCTCAGTATGGCATCTGCCTCCCACCATCTTCGTAAACTAGCCAATCAAAACATCTTGGATACTAGAAGAGAGGGGAAAGTTATATATTATTTTATAAAAGATGAGGAAATCAAAGATTTTTTTAATCAACTAGGATAACAACTATTTTTACTACTTTACCATGATTATGTATAGGACTTATCTATGAAATTTTTTGATGAAAATTACTCACAAGAAATACCTACTCGTATCAAATGTTTAAGAAAAAAGTATAATTTAAAGCAAAGCGACCTAGGTAATACAGGTCAAGTTAGCCAAGTTGAAAAGGGAGGAATTTGAAAGAATTTATATCTTTTTTTTGTTTCATTTATGCCCTATGCTACTGGAATAGTTAGTAGTCATTTCATGAATCATACGGCACAGCTCTTTTATGGACTGATCGTTATTGTTTCAACGGTAGCAAACTGGTTTTTACATAAAGTAATTGATAAACCCAATATAGATCAGAAAGAATTACTTAAAGCTACCGCACAATGTAGGAAGTTATTGATACCTGACCTAATAATTAAAGGAGTGGGATTGATTCTATCCGTAATTCTCTATCCTCCGATTATGATGTATAGTGTTTTAATTGCGGCATTTTACATCATAACTTTAAAAACACTATCCGAAAAAAGAGTGAATAACTAAAAAACGGTGACCAAAGTTAGGTGTATTATTTTAATGCTTAGATACCTAAACTATTCCCCTATTTTAAAAATATTGATTCAGATTTTATGAAATTAAAAAGTAGATATTGTTCAGAAAATCCTTGATATTACGCTGTTTTTAGTCCAACTGAAATCCATACTTTCCAAACCAGGTCTTAAAAAAGTTCGTAAAGCTTCACAATTCTCAAAACGTTAATTCGTTTTACAGATTTGTACAGAAGAACACTCCAAAGAGTGTTCTTTTTTTGTTTTTTTGAAAAATTTATTGGAGTAGAAATTTAGAGAAGAAACTCAGAATGCAGTTATGTGCCTTTTAAAATGCCTCAAAGAGTCTTACTGTCCTATAAAAGGGGAAAGTGATAGAAGGTGATTTGATGCTTAAAATAGAGCCTGTGAGAGCGTCTGATCGAATAAATCAAAAAAGTAAAAAAGCTGTTGACAGAGGAAATGAAGTTTAGTATACTAAATAAGCTGTTGTTTGAAGCAGCAAACATTTCAAAAGGCTTTGAAAAAAGTTCAAAAAACTTCTTGACAAAGCGTTAAAGAAATGCTAAACTAATATAGCTGTTGTTCGAGAGGGCAGCGGTAACAAATTTGAAAAGAGCTTGAAAATTTCTTGAAAAAGATGTTGACAAAGGGTTTCAGATTTGATAAAATATAGAAGTTGTCTCGTGAGAGACAAAGACCTTTGAAAACTGAACAATACGAACCAAACGTGCGGGTTACGGAAGTAACCTGTCAAAAAACGATAAATCTGTCAGTGACAGAATGAGAACAAGATTAAATGAGAGTTTGATCCTGGCTCAGGACGAACGCTGGCGGCGTGCCTAATACATGCAAGTAGAACGCTGAAGACTTTAGCTTGCTAAAGTTGGAAGAGTTGCGAACGGGTGAGTAACGCGTAGGTAACCTGCCTACTAGCGGGGGATAACTATTGGAAACGATAGCTAATACCGCATAACAGCATTTAACCCATGTTAGATGCTTGAAAGGAGCAATTGCTTCACTAGTAGATGGACCTGCGTTGTATTAGCTAGTTGGTGAGGTAACGGCTCACCAAGGCGACGATACATAGCCGACCTGAGAGGGTGATCGGCCACACTGGGACTGAGACACGGCCCAGACTCCTACGGGAGGCAGCAGTAGGGAATCTTCGGCAATGGGGGCAACCCTGACCGAGCAACGCCGCGTGAGTGAAGAAGGTTTTCGGATCGTAAAGCTCTGTTGTAAGAGAAGAACGTGTGTGAGAGTGGAAAGTTCACACAGTGACGGTAACTTACCAGAAAGGGACGGCTAACTACGTGCCAGCAGCCGCGGTAATACGTAGGTCCCGAGCGTTGTCCGGATTTATTGGGCGTAAAGCGAGCGCAGGCGGTTTAATAAGTCTGAAGTTAAAGGCAGTGGCTTAACCATTGTTCGCTTTGGAAACTGTTAGACTTGAGTGCAGAAGGGGAGAGTGGAATTCCATGTGTAGCGGTGAAATGCGTAGATATATGGAGGAACACCGGTGGCGAAAGCGGCTCTCTGGTCTGTAACTGACGCTGAGGCTCGAAAGCGTGGGGAGCAAACAGGATTAGATACCCTGGTAGTCCACGCC
>OGHK01000033.1_pt1 | contig 120594 bp, 114 predicted proteins | sample 1571411 | NCBI WGS metagenome assembly OGHK01 (sample SAMEA2582043, study PRJEB24529) | metagenome | biome: Human gut stool | place: China | collected 2011 | reverse complement strand
CAAGATATTCGCTTAATTTATGTAATTCTCCATTCTGATCCGGTAATTCAAAATCCGGTGCTTTTGTTCCTACTTCTAACATTTTTATTCTCCAATCTATGCATCTTTCATTTCTTTCTTCTGACATTCCTGGCAGATGCCCTTAAAAAAAATGTCATGGCTTATATACTTCATTCCATGTGTGTCTTTTATTCTCTTCTCCATCTCTGATATAACATCCATATCAACGTCAAATATCTCTCCACACTTTACGCATTCCACATGGTAGTGATTTTCGAGTGTAAAGTCAAAGCGGTCTGAACCATCTGGAACTTCCACTTTTCTAACCTTGCCTTCTTCTACAAGAATGCCAAGATTTCTATATACAGTCCCTCTTCCGATAGATGGATATTTTTCTTTTATAAATGTATATATCTGGTCTGCTGTTACATGACTGTGCATTTCATTTACTGCATCAAGTACCATATCTCTTTGAATTGTATTTCTAATTTTTTTCAGCCTCCTTAATAGGATTTATTCTTAATTAAGATTTTATATCATTCCTTTTATTCTGTCAAGCATATATTTAATTATGTGCACAATTATAAAAAAAGATATTCAGATACGTAACACTCATCTGAATACCTTTTTTGTAACTTTATTAAATTGTCAACTTCTACAGCATCTCCATCAATCTCAAATCGTGCAATTACATCACATCCACACTTATCTGCAAGTATATCTGCTGCTTTGCAGAAAGTATTTTGTCTGACTGGGGCATACATTATTAAAATATAATTGCATAACAAACAGTTCTATAATCTGTCAGGATTATCATATATATTTATATATTCGGCTACAGATCTGTCAAATGTCTTGATATGACCAAACAGCCAGTCAATAACATTGATTTTTACCTGTTCCATAAACTTTTCATCTGGTCCCTCATTTTCATCCAGATAATCATAGAGTTCCTTAACAGTATGCCTGAACTCCTCATGCTTCTTTATATGTTCCTCCAAGCCTGGGTAACCTACATCTTTCTGCAGTTTTTCTTCTTCTTTGAAATGAAATTCCGTATATTCATCAAGATAATCAAGCATTTTAATTGCCTTTACTCTTGCATCTTCTGATTCACATGCACTCACAAACTGCTGAATACGATCAATCAGTTCCTTATGCTGCTCGTCTATTGTCTTATTGCCTGTTATTAAATTATCATCAAATGTAATTACTGTCATAAAACCACCTTACAATCCACCTCATATATGTTAAAATAAATGTTACTATAATAGAAAGCTGGTACTTATATGCAAATCAAAGACCTGTCTATTTTCCATAATCTGGATGACACTGAATTTAAGAAAAGTCTCGTTTGTACTCAGTCCGTCATTCATGAATATAAGAAAAACGATTATATATTCTTTCAGGGTGATGTTCCCAATAAGCTCTACCTCATTCTCAATGGTGAAGTAGAACTTGGCTCCATCAATGTTAATGGTAAAGTTCTTCGTATTACCAACATTTCCGAAGGGGAAGATTTTGGCGAAGTTGAACTTTTTCTTAATAAAGACCGCTATAGCGGATATGCAAAAGCAAAAACTGATGTAAAGCTTCTTGAGATTGCAAAGGACTTCTTTGGTGGCAGATGTGAAAAAAACTGCTCTCATCACAGCAAAGTAGTTTTTAATATGCTGGAACTCTTTGCCAAAAGAACTGATGAAAATAACCAACAGCTTGAAGTCCTTACCAGCGGTAATCTCAAACAGCGCATTGCCACATACCTATTAGAGCATGCAGATAACAACAATCTTGTATCATTATCCATGAATAGAGAAGAACTGGCTCTGTATCTGAATACAACCAGACCTTCCCTTTCAAGGACGCTTTTATCACTTCAGGAGGACGGATTTATTCATCTGTCTTCAAGGAAATCAATCAAAATTCTTGATGCTGAGGCTTTACTCTATATCGAATAAACCAGTCTTCTTATTCGCTTAGTTCTTCAAAAACATCTTTACCCAATCCACAGATTGGACATACCCAATCATCTGGAATATCTTCAAATGGTGTTCCAGGTGCAATTCCTCCATCTGGATCTCCTACCTCTGGATCGTACACATAACCACATGGTCCACATACATATTTCTTCATAATAAAAATCTCCTTTCAGATTCTGTTTTATTTATCTTATGTATGTATTATAGTATTTAGGCAAACCATATTCCGTAACATATGTTACCAAATTGCATAAATATTCTAATTTTTTTCTACTTCTTCACTTTTCTTAACTGCACCTTTGACCGAAATCATCTTATACCCAGAGAGTACTGAAAATAACATCGGTCTGCATAAATTCATTTTATTTAATCTAGTGATTACGAGTGTCCGATAGGTGGTCACTAATCGGACACTTATCGGATACTATTGGTCATTTACTGGTCACTACTGGTCACTTATCATATATTAGTGACCACCTACTGGTCACTTTTAAATAAAAATGACCAGCACTGACCACTATCTCTATTCCAATATTGTATAAATGGTATTTGTATTCTCTCCAACTTTTTCAATCTTGCCGGATTTTATTAATTTCTCTAATAAATTTCTTGCACTTGTTCTAGACTTGTAATTGCACAAATCCATAACCTTCTGCGTTGAAATATTTCCATTCTGTCTGATATACTCTAATATTCTTTCTTCTTTCGACATTGACTTTAGTTCCGCTTGGTCTGTATTTTCATTTCTAATATCTGCCGCACCCGGAATATAAACAACCTGTCCAACTTCCAGTTTTAATGTCACTCTATCTGAACGCTCTGAAAAATCAAACTCCGGTTCTTTCCAGTTACCTGCCATATTACCAGTCCTCATCAAGTTCTTCCATCGCATCATCTACACCATCAGCATAGTCCTTATCTTTCTGATATCTGTTCCAGTCATAATCTCCATCATCATAGATAGAATCATATCCGCTATCATAAGAAGCATATGGATTGCTCTTATTGCTAGAAGAATGACTCTTTGTCGAATAACTGCTGCTGGAACCACTTGAAGTTCCTGTCTTTTTGCTACTGCTGCTGGAACTTCCGCTATAACTACTGCTTGATGTGCTCTTTGTGGTTGATGACTTGCTGCCTGTTGAACTACCATAAGAAGAATGACCTGTATATGGTTTATGCAGATAGCAATAACTGCTGCCAGATGCTTGTTTGTTGTCACATCCTGCTTTAATACACTTTGGTTCACTTGCTTCACCGATTGCACCAATGATGTAAAGCGACAAAAAAGGACGCAGGATTTTCTCCCACATCCTCACATCCATCTGGCTTTATCTGTCTTTCTCTTTATGTTATGACTTTACTTTATCTGTGTAGTTCCAGAATAATATATGTTTTATAATTATATTCACCCAGCTTTTTTCCTATATAGATATCTCTTTTCAAACTCGTTAACATCAATAGCTTTAGAAAAATAATACCCCTGAAATACATCACATCCCAGCTTTGTCAGATTATCAACCTGCTCTTCTGTTTCAACCCCCTATGTAATAATCAAAAGATTAAGCTCCTTTGCCATTTTTATCACAGAAGCAAGTATTATGCGGCTTTTCTTAACATTCTTAGTCTCTTTTATAAAGCCCATATCAACCTTTAATACATCAATATTAATATCCTTTAATGTATTAAGCGATGAATAACCGCTTCCAAAATCATCCATTTCAATAGTGAATCCTGCTTTTCTTAGTTCTTCCAGCTCTCCCATCAGATTAGGTACATCTGACTTTATTCTTCTTACTAAAGCTTCTGCACCTGTAAGCCTCCTTGTTTTTGCAGAGATCTGCGGCTGTAGATACATCTTGAACTCACTGGCTTTTATAGCATCATCAAATTCATCAACTATTGTCTTATATTTAATAGCAGCTTCAAGCATTGTGTCATCATAATAAGCAATAAAGCTATGTGTATCATCCTTAATCGAGGCTACTGCAAATGAAGCCTTGTCACACATAAATGATAATGATTCATTCATATTATCAGTCCTGTATATCCCAAAACAGACTCTGACATTATATACTGAATCAGAAAGCACATTCTGTAATGTCTCCCTGCATTCATAAAGATGTTCTTCATTAAATGTAGCTTCATCTGCAATCACTACGAAATGATCTTCACCAACTCTTCCGTATAAATATCCATCTACCGCATGTTTTTTTATTATATCTGCCTGCTTAAGCAATATTTCATTACCTTTTTCTATTCCAAATATTTCATTAATAAGCTTGAATTCTGCTATATCTGAATAAATGATAAGTCTGTTCTTTTTCTTATCTGGCAGTTCTTTCATTTTCTGCATAAGATGCTCAGGATTGCATAATCCAGTAAGCTTATCATGTCCGGCCTCATGTCTTTTATCCTTGTCTATTTTTATAATCATATACTGAAACACTATTACTGCTAATAATAATGCTACTACAATTCCTGTTATCATACGTTTAACCTTCTGCCATCCAATCTTTTTCCCTTCATTAACCGCTTGTTTTCATACATGCGGCTGTCTGCACGCTTAGTAAGCTCTTCCATAAGATAATAATGCTCTCTTGTGCTTATTTCATATCCTTTGGCATATGAAATCTTAATATTGTTTTTTTCATTGTAAACATTTATTTTTCTTTCAAGACTATCCAGAATCTGGTGTATCTCTACTGCATTTGTCTTCTCCAGAATAACGCAGAATTCATCACCACCTATACGGTACGCACTAATACGTTCATTCTGCACGCCTGCAAGTATAGCTGAAAAGCTCTCAATATATCTGTCCCCCATCTCGTGTCCAAGAGTATCATTAACTCTTTTCAGATTATTAAGATCAAACATTATAACTCCCACTAAAAATGTATCATCTGCATTATTAAGTCTGATTAAATGATTCTGGTATGCCAGCTTGTTATTAATCCCTGTTACATCTATATAAGCCATACTGTCAACATCTGCGTTTATCCTTGAACTGACAAAGAATACAGCAAGTATGATTATATCAAGAATCAGTGCTGTACACGAAAGAATCCTCGGAAGCATTTCGTTATGTTTTAGCACATAAACAGTAAGATATATCTGTATAGCTATCAATATAGTCATCATGACACTCATTCCAAGGAGTAAGCTTTTAATATATTTCCTATTAGACATAATTCTCTCCTTTACATCAGGCAACTATAATACGCTTAACATACTCCTTAGCAAGCCCTATTTTAATATCCTTAATAACTACTACATAATTTCCATTGATTTCAGATAGTACACTTATCTTACTACCCACAACAAATCCAAGACTTTGAAGCCTGTGTACCATATCTTTGTTTCCAACAATTCTCTGAATTATATATATTTTGTTTTTATCTGCAAGATTTAGTGGCATAATCAAAAATCTCCTGTTTAATGTGTCAATAGGTTAGCATCTGCTAACTTCGCAGATAGAATTATATCATCCTCTTTTTATCTGTCAATAAAAACACCATACCTTTTTCCTATGTTTTTATTAAAATACCCCCGTTTGATTCACTTATCCTGTTGATGAAATATCTTTGTAAAGTAAGAGCGTGATAACAGATAACTCTGCAACTAATGCAAATAACATGCTATATTATTCCCATAAAAAATAAGAGATATCATATCAAAATGATATGATACCCCTTATTTTCATTACATTATTTAATTATTATCAGATTAGTTATTACCACGATTATCAATCTTAGCAATATCAACTATAGATAATTCCTGATTATTGAATGCATGCTCAAGACTTGATATAAGTGCATGGGCTGTATCAAGACTTGTAAGGCAGTGAACGCCTGTCTCAATAGCATATCTTCTGATAAGGAATCCGTCCTTGGCTCTCTCAATTCCATTCTCTGGTGTATCAATTACAAGGTCAATCTTATGCTCTAAGATAAGGTCAAGAAGTGTAGGTGCTTCCTGTCCAATCTTATTAACCTGGATTGCATGTACTCCATTTTCCTTGAGAACCTTTGCAGTTCCTCTTGAAGCATAAATCTTGTAGCCAAGTGCTTCAAATCTCTGTGCAATATCAATACCATCCTGCTTATCCTTATCTGCAAGAGTCATGATAATCTGCTTATGCTTTGGAAGTCTGATTCCAGCTCCCTCGAACGCCTTATAAAGTGCCTCATCAAAGCTCTTAGATATACCAAGACACTCACCTGTAGACTTCATCTCTGGTCCGAGGCTGATGTCAGCTCCTCTGATCTTCTCAAATGAGAATACAGGCATCTTAATTGCATAATAATCTGCTGCCTTCTGAAGTCCCGGCTCATATCCTAATTCCTTAATTGTCTTACCGATAATAACCTGTGTCGCAAGCTTAACAATAGGAATACCTGTAACCTTACTGATATATGGTACTGTACGGCTTGAACGAGGGTTAACCTCAATTACATATACCTGGTCGTTATATACAATAAACTGGATGTTAATCATACCCTTTACATGAAGTGCTCTTGCAAGTCTTCCTGTATAATCTTCAATCATATCTACAATCTTAGGTGATATAGACTTAGCTGGATATACTGAAATACTGTCTCCTGAATGGATACCAGCTCTCTCAATATGCTCCATGATACCAGGAATAAGAATATCCTGACCATCGCATACAGCATCGACTTCAATTTCCTTACCCATAAGGTACTTATCAACAAGGATTGGGTGATCCTGCTTAATTCTGTTGATGATATTCATGAATTCAACTACATCTTCATCAGATACAGCGATCTGCATACCCTGTCCACCAAGTACATATGAAGGTCTTACAAGTACAGGATATCCAAGCTCATTGGCTGCCTTAAGAGCTTCATCAACTGTGAATACAGTCTGTCCCTTAGCTCTTGGAATCTGTGTCTGCTCAAGAATCTCATCGAAAAGTTCTCTATCCTCAGCGGCATCAACATCTTCTGCCTTAGTTCCAAGAATAGGAACCCCCATCTTCATAAGTGCTTCTGTAAGCTTGATAGCTGTCTGTCCACCAAACTGTACAACTGCACCATCCGGTTTCTCAAAATCCACGATTGATTCAACATCCTCTGCTGTAAGTGGCTCAAAGTAAAGCTTATCAGCAATATCAAAGTCAGTAGAAACTGTCTCTGGGTTATTATTTATAATAATTGTCTCAAAGCCCTCTTTCTTGAATGCCCATGTACAATGAACTGAACAGAAGTCGAACTCGATACCCTGTCCGATTCTGATTGGACCAGAACCAAGTACAAGAACCTTCTTCTTATCCTTAGTCTCTACAGCTTCATTCTCACTGCCATATACTGAATAATAGTATGGTGTTGTAGCTGCAAACTCTGCTGCACATGTATCAACCATCTTAAATGCAGCATGAATATTATACTGGTCTCTTAATTCCTTGATTTCTCTTTCTGTGTGACCTGTTAAATCGCCGATAACATTGTCAGGGAATTCAATTCTCTTAGCTTCTCTTAAAAGGCTCTCTGTAAGAGGCCCTCTCTTAAGAGCGTTCTCCATATCAACAATAATCTGGAGCTTATCAATAAACCATAAGTCTATCTTAGTAATGTCATGCATCTTGGCTGCAGAAATGTGTCTTCTTAAACCTTCAGCTATCTTCCAGATTCTTCTGTCGTCTACAATTGCAAGTTCTTCAAGAAGCTCTTCATCTGTAAGTCCTGTAAAGTCATATGACATAAGACTGTCAACATGCTGTTCAAGAGAACGTATAGCCTTCATAAGACCACCCTCGAAGTTATCAGAAATACTCATAACCTCACCTGTAGCCTTCATCTGTGTTGTAAGTGTTCTCTTAGCTGAGATGAATTTATCAAATGGAAGTCTTGGAATCTTAACTACACAGTAATCAAGTGCTGGCTCGAAGCTTGCATATGTCTTTCCTGTAACTGCATTCTTAATCTCATCAAGTGTGTAACCAAGTGCAATCTTAGCTGCAACCTTAGCAATAGGATAACCTGTTGCCTTAGAAGCTAATGCTGATGAACGGCTTACACGAGGGTTAACCTCAATTACACAGTACTCAAAACTGTCTGGATGAAGTGCATACTGTACATTACATCCACCTGTGATGCCTAATTCATCAATAATTCTTAATGCAGATGTTCTTAACATCTGGTATTCCTTATCTGAAAGTGTCTGTGAAGGAGCTACTACAATACTATCACCTGTATGAACACCAACAGGGTCGATATTCTCCATATTACAGATAGTAATACATGTTCCATTGCTGTCACGCATTACTTCGTATTCAATTTCCTTCCAGCCAGCGATACAACGCTCAACTAAAACTTCACCAACTCTTGAAAGTCTTAAACCATTCTCAAGGATTTCTCTTAATTCCTGCACATTCTTAGCGATACCGCCGCCGCTACCACCAAGTGTGTAAGCAGGACGTAATACTACAGGATATCCAATCTTGGCTGCGAATGCTTCGCCATCCTCAACGTTGTTAACAACAAGTGATGGCGCACATGGCTCACCAATCTTTTCCATAGTTTCCTTGAACATAAGACGGTCTTCTGCCTTCTTGATTGTAAGTGCAGTTGTACCGATAAGCTTTACATTATGCTCCTCAAGGAATCCTGTCTCAGCGATTTCCATTGCAAGGTTAAGTCCGGCCTGTCCACCAAGTGTAGGTAAGATGCTGTCCGGCTTTTCCTTTAAGATAATCTGCTTTAATGCTTCAACTGTAAGAGGCTCAATATATACCTCATCAGCAATATCTTTATCTGTCATGATAGTAGCAGGGTTAGAGTTAACCAATACTACTTCAATTCCTTCCTCTTTAAGAGAACGGCATGCCTGTGTTCCGGCATAGTCAAATTCTGCTGCCTGACCAATAACGATTGGACCAGAACCTATAACTAATACTTTCTTAATACTCTCAATCTTTGGCATGTTCTTAGTCCTCCTTCTTCATCATATCCATAAATCTGTCAAACAGGTACGCTGTATCCTGTGGACCTGCGCAGGCTTCTGGATGGAACTGTACTGTGAATATATTCTTACCAACATATTCAAGTCCCTCATTAGTCTTATCATTAACATTCTCAAATGCAGGTACTGCAACCTTACTGTCTAATGTGCTTTCATCTACAACATAACCATGGTTCTGTGATGATATATAACATTTGCCAGTCTTTAAATCCTTAACAGGATGGTTAGCACCTCTGTGTCCGTACTTAAGTCTGTGAGTATCAGCTCCAGTAGCAAGTGCCATAAGCTGATGTCCAAGACAGATTGCAAATATTGGTACATTGCTGTTATACAGTTTCTTAATCTCTTCAATTATCTCTACACATTCCTTAGGATCTCCAGGACCATTAGATAACATAATTCCATCAGGATTAGTTGCAAGAATCTCTTCTGCCTTAGTATATGCAGGATATACTGTAACTTCACAGCCTCTGTTATTAAGTGATCTTGCAATATTCTTCTTTGCGCCAAAGTCCATAAGAGCAACCTTAGGTCCTTTTCCTGGAAGAACATACTTTTCTGAACATGTAACCTTTCTTACAACGCCCTTAACACTGTACTCCTTAATCTTAGGAAGTACCTCATCAAGATTATAATTCTCATTAGTTGTAATCATACCGTTCATAGTACCCTTTTCTCTTAATATCTTAGTAAGGGCTCTTGTGTCAATCCCACAAATACCTGGGATATCATTATCAAGAAGGAATTTCTGGATAGGATCTTCATTTCTGAAGTTGCTTGCCATTCTGGAAAGCTCACGTACAATATATCCATCTGGCCATGCTTTCTGGGATTCCATATCCTTATAGCACACTCCGTAATTACCGATAAGAGGATATGTCATTGTTACTGCCTGTCCTGCGTATGAAGGATCAGTCAGCACCTCCAGATATCCTGTCATAGATGTGTTAAAGACAATCTCACTAATAACTTCACGGGTCGAACCTATGCTGGTTCCTTCAAAGACCGTTCCATCTTCAAGTATCAAAAATGCTTTCATGAATGCCACCTTAATTCCTTTCGTTTATTTAATTTAATCATATGCCAAGAGGCGCTAAAATGACTTTTGCGCAAAAAAAAAGACACAAAAATGCCTTTTTTCTCTCAAACTTTACAATATGTTACCATAATTAAATGTAATTTTCAAGCAAATATTTATCTATATATTGCATAAAAATACATACCTTAAAAACAGCCCCCAAAACAGGAGGCTGTCATCTATAATCTTCTGTTATATCATCTCGTTCTTGAGATTCCTTCTCTGCTTACTGACCACACCTGAACACAGTCTTTATCAGACTTATTCATCATATTTTCCACCAATGTATTATTATTCTTTCCAAACCAGTTCTTTGCAAGAGCTTCTGCTGCGGGATTAATCAATGATTTAAGATATGAATTAGAAGAAACTTTAAGACACAACTTTTTCTTCTTCTTCCATTGAGCATATATTGTCATATTACCGCCATCATCTTCAACAAGCTTCGAAACTACATCCTTATTTTCGTACTTTGTCCCTTTTCCATCTTCTTCAGTGTTCCATGAATCAAAATCATATCCAGGTCTTAGTGGCGGATCCGGAAGTTCATTCTCTTTCTCATATCCTGTGATAATTGTAGAACCGGCATCATATCCACCATTAGAATCAATATTAATATTGTATATATTCTCTTTCCACACAGCTGACATATCAACAACTGCACCAAGCTTATCAGCCAGATTAAGCTTTCCAGGCACGCCGCCTTCAACATATGTGCCGTCTTCTGTCTCCCAGCCTAAACCTGTCCAACCGGTAAGACTATATAGCTGCGATACACACGGAAGCTCATCTTCTTCATCATATGTATAGAATCTGCTGTAATAACCTTCATCCTCATACCAGTCCCAGTCTGAATTATCAATAATCTTCATCATCTCACTTGATTCTTCCGGCTTATTGCAATACAGATGTACTTCATAAAAAATCGGCTGCCATATCGCATACAAAACAGCCTTTCCGCTATCATCAGGCGTCAGGTCAACAACAGACATAGTTGAATAAAACTTTCCTGTATCATCACTTTTCGTATTCCAGCCAGACAAATAATACCCTTTTCTTGACAGACTGCTTCCTTTAAGTCTGATTCTGCTGCCAAGCTTTGATGTAATATTCTCCATATAACCGGTAACCTCTGCGTCTGTGTTATTATCAAATGTAATTATATAATCCCATATAGCATAGACAGTCACATCTTTGTTATAATCACTCAGATCTTCCGGTTCTAATATGCCAGAGTCACCATATCTGTCAAAGGACCATCCGGTAAATATAAGTCCATTATCAGCAGATGCACCCTCAGTAAAACCTGTCAGTTCATCCCCTCTTCCATAATAAGCATCCTCATCATCTGGAAGATAAGCTTTAATGCCTCTGTCAGCTGCAACTCCTGCGCTATAATGAACTGTAAATGTCTGTCTTTCCCATATTGCTTTGATAACAATATCTTCTTCCGTATAAGCCCCTATTTCAACCCGAATGCCATTCTTTCCATAATCAGTATGCCATCCTTTGTCTCCTGAAACTTCCCAGCCTTTCAGAATATATCCATCCCTGCTTACCGCACCAATTCTTAGATATGGTGTAACTCCTACGCAGTCATAATAATTAGATGTTACTGTATCTGCTTTCGGCACAGATGCCTTATAATCAATAATAGTATGGTATTCTCCATAACGGTCAGCAAGATATTCCCCAATTCTCAGATCATCATTCCATTGTCCGGCATTATCTCCATTATCAATCTGCGACTGATAATATATCTTATCACATGTTCCTCCACCAAGATCAATAGTAATATTATGATGAACCTTATACTCGTCTTCTGCTGCATATGATATCACCGCCCAGCCAATAACAAGTATACCTAATAGTACAACCGCTGCTGTCAGGCGCTTTTTCTTTCCATGTCTGCTTTTCATATTACAATCTCCTTATGAATAATCCTCATTCACGTCCCATGTCCATAAGAAAATGCATATATCAAAAAAACATGCGTAATATTATAATTCCTTTTGCTATAATTATAATACCACGCATGTTTATATTATTCAAATATTTTTTACACTTTAATAAATATTTAATCTTTTATCTCAACCTGACCAATATATTTCCACGTACTTCCTTTATCAGATGACTGATATTTTGCCGCCGTTTTTCCATCATTATAAACAGCATTTTTGCCCTGGGTAAGATATATTGTTATAATTCCGGTAGAATCTACAACTGGTGTAAGAGCTTCCTTATATACATCGCTCCATCTTAACTGTTCTGAAGAATCTGCACCGTTTTTTCCGGAATCAGTCTTAGTTTCGGTCTCCTGCCCCTGTGGATTCGCAGCTGAACTATCAAGTTCCTGCTCCTCAAGCATTACCTTTGCAAATGTTTTACCACCATCATCTGTCTTATAAAGATTACTATCCATACCTTCAACGTAATCATAACAGAAAAAACCAACATCTGATGACACATAAACAACACCCTTAATTATATTAGTAGCCGGTCCGCTTCCAACTATATCCCAGCTTTCTCCACCATTACTTGTACTGTATATCCTTGATGATTCATTAGTATCATTACTCTTTGCATATCCGCAGACAATCACACCATTGTCAGAATCAAAGAATTTTACATAATAATAATCAGCAGTATATATCTTATCAAGCTCACATGTTGTCCAGTTTTCACCTTTATCATCCGAATAAACAACAGTAACCGGAATTTTAGTGTTATTAACTGTCTTTCCTCCATACACAAAAGCAGTTTTTTCTGTGGTTATCATATAACTGCCTTCTTTAAGTGTTGTTGAACTGTTAGGCTCATACAACAGATAAGAATAAGATACAGGAACCGAAATATATTTTTCTCTATCATAAGTGACAAGAAGTGAATTATCCTTTATTGAATAATTAGCAAGCTGATCCTTATTAGAATTACTTGTAATCTCTGTATCTCCGCCTGAATCGATTCCCTGCTGTGCATAATACTGTTTCAGTCCATAGTCTTCTGAACTCATGACTGAAGTAACATAAAGCTTCGCAGTATTATCATAGTTGTTATCAAGATAAAATGAAACCACCCACTCACATTTTATTCTTACGTCGTCCTGAATACCTTCCCACGAAGAAAAATAATCCGAATTAAGATTCTGCGGAATAACCCAGAAGGACAGCAGAACAGTATTGCTTGAAAGGTCAAGCACGCTTACTGAATCAATACCTGATTTTACAATATACTTTGAATATGGAACATATTTCTGTCTGTACTGTGAGATATATTTTTCGAGCCATTTAGTTCCAAGCCCCACCATATCCGGATTAGTAAAATTAGACACATTATCATTATCATAATCAGATACATAATCATCAGATACAACATTCCACTGATCATCAATTCTTATTGAAAATGTATAACGTGATTTAATATCCAGCTTATTTTCCTGATATTTAGATACATAGCTGTATACAAACACCCCTATGACAAGAAGACTGAATATAACCAGAACTGCATATGTAATTATTTTTGTCTGAAATCTTCTGCTTTTCTGATACATAATCGTCCTCCTGTTTTAATTAAAATTCTCTTTTATTATGCATTGCCTCTCTTATTATCACACGATAATACTTATACCACCACAGAAAATACATTGCGCCTGCTCCAACAAGAAACATAACACAGACAACAAACGGATGTATTGCATATATCCAGCTTGCTGCAATTCTGCCATTAAGCACAGGCAGTCCATATGCAAGTATTACACATATAGCCATTATTGTGCCATTAAGGACACTTCTGTTTTCGTACACACCTCTGAAATGGTCAAATGTTATAATTGCCATCATCTCACCCACAGGTCTTGCACATGCTGTAACAATGCACAACATAAGTGCATTAAATACCGGTTCTCCAAGTATTATAAGTATAATAAAATAGAATACAAATTCTGTTACTATCTTATATATAAATTTCCCCAAAAAATTCATATACGGACTAACAAGCATTACACGAATCATAAGATAATCCCTGTCACCCATTGCAAATATTGTTGTATTAGCAAGACTTCCACATATAGTTGAAAGCATTATAAACAGATATATTATAGAAATATCCTGATGAATCCTTATTAGTGGAAAGAAATATGCAAGTATTGTATAGGGAACATATATAAGAAGAATTACATACATGAACTTTCTTATAAATTCCCATGCAAGCATAAATATCTGTGCCATAGTTCCAACGATAGCCCTGCTTTTTGATTTTTCACCAAAAGCATCATCCTTCACCAGTTTCCTTATTACAGGAAAACTCTTTATCATCTTAATTCCTGCCTCTGTTCCCTCATAATATCGTAATATTTTCTCAGCAAACAGCTTTCTAAATAATTTCATTGTCTGCCTCCCCAAGTATGTCTAATACAGCTTCTTTTATCTCTGGAATCTGCATAGTTTCATGTGATATAGGATTGAGTTCACCATTGTTAAGAACCAGCACATCCTTTGATATTCTATGTGCAATATCCAACAAACCTGTTGATATAAGAATTATATGGTCATTCTTATATTCATTAAGAACTGAAAGCATATCATCAATATATTCATCAGTACAATAATCAAGTGCCTCATCAAACATCATTACATATGGTTTCTGAATAAGAAAAGCTGCTAACTGAAGCCTCTTCTTCTCCTCAAAACTGTAATCTGCAATATGTCTGTCTCTTATCAGCCCTGTAAGCTTCACTTTATCAAGATAATATTCAGGCTTTTCGCTGTTCTTATTCATATCACAGAGCATACTGATAAACTGATATCCTGTAATAAGCATAGGCAGAACACTCTGCTTTGCAGCAAAGAAAAGCGTGCACTTCTCCTTAGTCTCAACAGTGCCTGAATCTACAGCAATATCTCCTGCGATACACTCAAACAGAGTTGTTCTTCCTGCTCCTGCACCGCCAAGAACCGGATATATATTTCCTTCTTCAAATGTATATTCAATATCAGTAAGAATTTCGTTCTTACCAAAACTTTTCTTCAAATGATTCAAATGTAACATTTATAAATCTCCTGCATCAAATGTGTCATATCATTATATTACATATTTATTTGGTTTGTAAACCTTCAAAACCTTATTATATTGCATTTATTCAGCAACAATGATATAATTTTGAAATATTTTGCTAATAATATTAAAAAATGTAGAGGTGTACAATATTGAAAGATTTTTTTAAAAGAAAAGGCTGGAGAATATGCTTTGCAGCATATATATTTATATACCTTCCATGGTTTTCGACTCTTGAAAAAGTTATTAACAGTGATTATCCCGGGCTTCATATCATCAATATTCCTTTTGATGATATGATACCTTTCTGTGAGTATTTTATAATTCCATATGTATTATGGTTTTTGTATGTGGTTGCAGCGTGCATATATATGTATTTTAAGGCAGATAATAAAGAATTCTTACAGTTTGCATTATCGCTTGTAATCGGTATGTCACTTGCTCTTACAATATGCATGATATATCCTAATGGTCTTACATTAAGGCCTGATTATATTCCCGATAACTTCTGTGGAAAGATAATCAATGCACTATATACAATAGATACTTCAACAAATGTATTTCCAAGTATACATGTATACAACTCGCTTGCAGTTAATTTTGCATTACTGCGTTGCAAAGCTTTAAAGGGACATATAATAACAAAGACATTATCTTCAATCCTTTGCGTCCTTATATGCCTTGCAACCGTGTTTTTAAAGCAGCATTCTGTAGTCGATGTAATCGGAGCAATAATTCTTTATATCGTTCTTTACATTTTCATATATGTTATTGACTACAGCCGTTTTAAGAAAGCTTAGTGAATTCTCTTTAAACATTTTGAAAGAAGTTCTATAAGAAGAACTACAACAAACAATACAATAAGAATTGAGCCAACGGCGTCCCATCTGTAATTGTTCATGTAGACAATCAGTGGGGCGCCGATTCCACCTGCTCCAACAAGTCCTAATATACTTGCCGACCGCACATTCACATCCAGTCTGTACATCACAGCATCCTTAAACTGGAACTTAAGTTCAGGCACCGCCACATGCCGTAATCTTGCTATAAATCCCGTTCCTGCACATTTGCACGCATTCCATGCCGCCATATTCCAGTTGTCTACTGCAACTGTGAATCTCTTTGTCAGAAGTCCGATACTGCACATCATCATTGTAAGCACTCCGGCAAAGCTGCCAGGTCCCGTAACCCTTATAAATATAAGCCCATACACATACACAGGTACAGTTCTTATTGCCATAACAACAAGCCTGCCAATAAAAGCCATAGGTGCTGGAATGAATTTTCTCGAATTAATCAATGTAAGTATTACTGCAAACACTGCTCCGGCACATGTTCCCGCAACTGCGATTGCAATAGTTTCAAGCATAAGATACATAACGCCACTCTTTCCGGTCATAAACATGTATTCCCAGTCCGGATGTGTAATTCCGTGCATAATCGCACCAACAACCTTAATACCAAGCTTTGATGTTGATACATCTTTAACTGCACTGAGACTGTATACAAAAAATACCATGATACATACACTTATAATCACATTTGCAGTTGTATTTCTCTTAATACGTCCATCAAGATATGCTTTCAGGAATGTACTTATTCCTTCAACCACAAGCACTGCGACAAAAAGCATAACAAGAATCATTCCAACCCTGCTGTATTCACGCCAGCTTATCTTTTCATTAAGCAGTAGTCCTATTCCTCCTGCACCTACATAGCCAAGTATTGCCGCATGTCTTATATTAGCTTCCAGTACATAAAGTGAATTGCTAAGATATCCCGGCAGCAGTTCAATAATAACTGTCCGTGAAAATGCTTTAAATTTTCCTGCTCCTATAGCTGTAACTGCTTCATATGGCTTCAGTGTCAGGCCTTCAATATCCTCACCACCAATTCTTGCCATTACAGCCCATGTCGATACAGCTATTGCAATAGTTCCTGCTGCCGCACCAAGCCCCCATATAAATGTTGCTACAAGTGCAAGTATAAGCACAGGTATTGTTCTTACACACTGTACAATAACTCTCACCACAATCCTTACATATGATTTCTTAATAAGATTGCCTGCATATAAAAATGCAGTAAAAAGTCCAAACACAGCACCTATAAATGTACCCGCAATTGACATCTGCACAGTCTTAATAAGTGGTTCTATAACCTTACCACAATATCCTGTATCCGGTGGGAACATTCTTTTTATGAATAATACAGCCTGACTGCCTCTATTTATAATCACATTCATATCAAAGCCTGTTACAGCAAAACAGAATATTATTATAAAAAGCATTACCAGTGTAGTAATTCTTCTGATAACCTTCATTCTATTCATGCTTTTCATACGCACCACCATATATGAATTCAATATTCTCATCTGTTACCTCTGACGACTTTTTATCAAGTACAAGTCTGCCGTCAGCAATTCCTATAATTCTGTCCGATTTCTTCAATGCAAGCTCTACCGAATGACTGTTCATAATAACCGTTATATTGTACTGCCTGTTAAGCTGTACAAGAATATCAGTAATCTGTTCTGCACTATATGGGTCTAGAGAAGCAACCGGTTCATCCGCAAGAATAATATCAGGCTTCTGCATTAGTGCCCTTGCAATTGCAACTCTCTGTTTCTGTCCTCCAGAAAGTTTTCCCGCATATGAATACATTTTTTCAGATAATCCCACTGCTTCAAGCTGCTTTCTTGCATATTCCTTCTGTTCCTTAGTGAATATACCCAAAAGTGCCTGAAAAGCATTTCTATCTGCCAATGCCCCATTAAGCACATTGTCTAAGCAGGTAATTGTATCAACAAGGCAGAAATCCTGATATATAGTGCCTATTGTTTTCTGAATATCTCTTTTCTTTCTTCCCTTAAGCTTTGTAAAATCCTGGTTATTAATAATAATACGGCCTGCAGTTGGCTTAATCATTCCATTAAGCAAGCGAAAAAGAGTGGTCTTTCCAGCACCACTCTTTCCAATTACTGATATGAATTCGCCCTGTTCTACTGAAAAACTAATGTTATCAAGGGCTTTGTCTCCACCTTTATATAATTTACTTACACTGTCTATCTGTAACATGTATATTGTCCTCCCAGACAGCTTAAAGGTGAATTATTTCTTTAACATATTCTGCGCCGCACGCTCTGCATCATAGTCAGAGCTTTGGGCATACTGATATCCAATATGGCTTAATACATTCAAAACTTTAAGTCCGTCTTCACTTTTTCCTATATTAATACAAGCATCTGCAAATGCTTTCTTAAAGCCTTCTGACATAATATCTGAATTCTTACTAACACATATTGTATCATCCATTATCTGATCTGTCACTGCCAAAACTGCAGTCTGTTTATAACAATCATCTGTACCACCAAATTTGCTCATCCAGTTAGCTGCATATTTTGCTCTCATATGTGCAAATCCAACGATAACATCAACCTGTCCTGCTGCAAGTCTTGACATAGATGTTGTATATGAATCAGACTGTACGACATTGGCAAGGTCACTTATCTGCTTACCATAATTATTGTAAAGCCACAGACTTGGGTATATATAACCTGATGCTGATGAAGCACCCATTACAGCCCATGTTGCACTGTTCAAATCGTCCCATGTAAGCTTCTGTCCTGCATTAACCTTGGCAGCAAGCTCCTGTCCCTTAGTACTTGGTCCTGCAAGAATTATTGAACGGTAATATGTTGTAAGATTATCTGTAAATGCTTCCTCCGTTCCGTCATTCCAGTCCTTGGCATTAAGAGAATCCTTGTTAATAGCTTTTCTCTGTGCAGTAAGCAGAACATCACAGTCATCATCATATGTAACATAAGTTCCGCCAGAAATAAATCCTGCATCTGTTGTTCCGGCACTTAAAGCTTCTCCTACTGCACTGTAAGAAGTTCCTACTGTAATCTCAACATTGCCTACATTATAGCCTTGTGCAGCAAGTTCATCTTTAATCATGCCGCCAAGAGGCTCAAGTCCTGTAAGCAGCGTATCAGCATCCTGATACGGTGCAATCATTATTCTGAATGTATCAATATCCTTAGAATCTTCTTTAGTTGTATCTTTTCCACAGCCTGTCAGCCCTGCTGATAATCCCACACAAAATGTCGCTGTAAGTAACACAGCCATTCCTTTTTTCAAATATTTTGTTAATTTCATTATTTTGTCTCTCTTCCAATTTCCTTTAACATATTTTTATCGCTTCTAATTGTAGCACATGCAACAGTAGTAAGCATATTACCTGTAATAGTAGCAGACGCACCAGACTGAAATGCCTTAATTCCATCTCCTGTAAGAAGTGCTCTTCCTGCACCAAGTCTTATATCAGCCTCCGGGTTAATATATCTAAAGAATGCAATTGTTCTTAATATCTCAAGCTCTGTAAGCCTTCTCTCATTCTCAAGCGGTGTACCCTTAATAGGCATCAGTGTGTTGAGCGGGATAGAGTCAACTCCGACTTCCGCAAGACTTATCGCCATATCAAGTCTGTCTTCCCAGCTTTCACCCATTCCTATTATGCCACCTGAACACGCCCACATACCTTCTGCTTTTACAAGCTTTAAAGTTTCAATCTTCATATCATATGTATGTGTAGTGCATATATTAGGGAAATTTCTTCTTGAAGTCTCAATATTATGGTGGTAACTGGTAACACCCGCTTCATGAAGTCTGTGAAGCTGCTCTGCATTAAGAAACCCCATAGATGCACACAGCTCAATATCACATTCTTTATTCATAGTCTCATAAGCATGAACAGCCTTTTCAAATTCTTTACCAGTAAGAGCTTTTCCAGCTGTAACAATCGAAAAACGGTCAACACCTTCTGACTCATTCAGCTTACACGCTTTTACAATATCCTCTTCCGGAAGAAAATCATACACTTCACAATCTGTATGGTTATGTGCTGACTGTGCACAGTACTTACAATCCTCTGGACATTTGCCGCTTCTTCCATTAATTATAGAACATAAATCAACCTTATCTCCAATAAAATGCTTTCTTATCCTGTCTGCCCCTTCACAAAGTTCATCCAAATCGCAATCCAGGAAAAAGGATAAGTCGTCCTGCCTTGTAATTCTTCTTCCATTAATAATCTCTTCAGCAAGTTCTAATGGTGTCATAATTGATATACCTCTTTTTAAAATTTTTATTTGATTATAGAACTGAAAATAGCGAATGTCAACAAATTGCATCTTGCAGTTGACATTCGCTATATGTAATTACCCACTGGTATTCTTTATCTCTTACCTATATCTGCCATATTATGTATAACATCATATATATTTTCTACAGTTGAGGTTATTCTGTTATTAAGATCTGTACAGCTCTTAGCAAGCTTTCCTACCTCTAATGCTACAACTGAAAAGCCTTTTCCCGCCTCGCCGGCTCTTGCAGCCTCAATAGATGCATTAAGTGCAAGAATATTCTGCTTTCTCTGGATACCATCAAGCTGCTTGGTATTCTCCTTGATATCTCTCACATATTCTTCACAACTCTTAACACCACTTGTAAGCTTTGTAATCAATTGTCCATTATACTTAGAATTATATTCTGAATTAATAAAATTATTAAGTACTGCTCCTAGCAGGTTAGCTGCTGCATTAATCTCTGCCTCTGTTCTTACTGTAACTTTTCCTAACGCCTCAATATACTCATCCTCATTAATCCCCAGTTCTCTTGCAACACCTCTGAATTTCTCTTCATTCGGATGCTCAGGTAAAACCTGACCTCCGATTACAGAGCCAAGTACCGTACCATCGTTTAACTTAAGCGGAATACCAAAATCCACAAGTCCAGCATGACAATGATATACACCTTGTCCTTCAGCATCACATTTCTCACATCTTCTGCATCCTTCCTTACTTCCTCTGGTAAGCTTTATACAGAAATCTGTAAAGTTGTAACACTCGGAAATATACTTTCCATCAGCTCCAACTGCAACCGTAGCTAATCCTGTTGCCACAGCCCAGTCAGACATAATTGATTCAAACTTCTCCATATCAGCAAAATCTTGAATCTTCATGCTTAAACCACCTCTTTTTCAATTGTTACATGTATTGATTGAGTAAATTTTAACAAATAAGGCCTCTAAAGTCAATGAATATGAGTAATTATCAACATTTTTATGTACTGACTCTGTATTAATGATGGAACAGTCTCATTCCGGTAAAGCACATAGCCATTCCACGCTTATTAGCTGTTTCTATAACCTGATCATCTCTTACAGAGCCGCCAGGCTGTGCTACATACTTAACACCTGACTTGTATGCTCTCTCAATATTATCTCCAAATGGGAAAAATGCATCTGAACCGATTGTTACATCAGTGTTGCCTGCAAGCCATTCCTTCTTTTCCTCTGTTGTAAATACAGATGGTTTCTCTGTGAATACTCTCTCCCAGTCATTGAGAATATCTTCATACTCATCACCGATATAGAGATCAATAGCATTATCTCTGTCAGCACGACCTACACCATCCTTAAATGGAAGTTTAAGGACTTTTGGATTCTGGCGCAGATACCAGTTATCTGCCTTCTGTCCTGCAAGTCTTGTACAGTGGATTCTTGACTGCTGTCCTGCTCCGATACCAATTGCCTGTCCATTCTTTACATAGCATACAGAATTAGACTGTGTGTACTTAAGTGTTATAAGTGCAATAATCATATCAATCTTAGCAGACTCTGGAATATCCTTATTCTCTGTTACAACATTTGATAAAAGTTCCTTGTCAATAACGAACTCATTTCTTCCCTGCTCAAATGTTACGCCAAACACCTGCTTTCTCTCGATTGGTTCAGGCTTATACTCAGGGTCAATCTTAATAATATTGTAATTGCCCTTCTTCTTAGCCTTTAATATCTCAAGTGCCTCTGGCTCATATCCAGGAGCAACAATACCATCTGAAACCTCATGCTGGATAAGCTTTGCTGTAGCAGTATCGCATACATCTGATAATGATATAAAATCACCAAAAGATGACATTCTGTCTGCACCCCTTGCTCTTGCGTATGCACATGCGATTGGGCTTAATTCTCCGATTGCTTCATCAACCCAGTAAATCTTCTTCTCAACATCTGTAAGAGGAAGTCCAACTGCAGCACCTGCTGGAGATACATGCTTGAAGGATGTTGCTGCCGGAAGTCCTGTAGCTTTCTTTAACTCCTTAACAAGCTGATATCCGTTAAATGCATCAAGAAAATTAATATATCCCGGTCTGCCGTTAAGAATCTCTACAGGAAGGTCTCTTCCATCTTCCATAAATATTCTTGAAGGCTTCTGATTAGGGTTGCATCCGTATTTTAACTGAAATTCGTTCATATTCTTTCTCCTTAATTTAATTACTTTACATTCTTGTTAATAATTCTTGTTTCATATTCACCTGTAGCAATATCAATATATCTCACAAAAAGTGAAACCTTGTTATCTGCATTAAGATTATCCCATATCATCTGTGTGAATTCTTCGATATCACCAGATATCTTAACCCATGTAGGTTCTCCCTCATAGCTTGGAAGTGGATTGCCATCACCCATATATGTATGGATATAATGTCCTTCTCCTGCAAATGCTGCATCATATGTATATGTGTGTCTTTCACAGATGTCAGGATTACCATTATGGCTCTTTAATATAGACATTGCATATGAATATTCATTATTCTCAATATGAAGCACACTTGAAATTCTTGGAGTATAGTTAGGTGCATCATGCTCATATTTTCTTACTCTTAAAGATTCCTCAAATGTTTTACCTTCTGAAAGGCCGTCATAAACCGTATCAGTCTGGTCTCCATTAGTAACTATAGTATTATTGCCAAGTACTCTTACAGGGGCATAGATAATAAGCTCTGGTGCAACCAAAAGTGTTGATGGGTCAAAAGCTTCTGTTCTGATACCCTCTCCGTCCTGTACAAATACACGGTTACGGCTGCTCTCGCTTCTTCCCATAATAAAGTAAGCTGAAACCGCCTTCTTACCATCCTCTGACATACCGGCAACAATTCCTCTGCCCGGATAAGCACATCCTGATAATTCCTCTGAAAGGTTCTTAATTGTCATAACTGACCTCCTGTTAAATGTGATGACTGCGTTCGCTCATCATGGTTCTTTTCGCGAGTAGCGATGGGAATATCCGTAAAAAATCCCCAATCCATGCAAGCATGATTGTGAATTTTCGCTCCTATTCCCATCACTACTAATTTGCCGCATGCGGCAAATGCAAAAAAACGACCGTCTGGGAACGCAGCTTATAGCTTAACGTTGCCCAGGCGGTCGGCTTTTCTTAATATAAACTGTACTCCCTGTGGGTTATCCCACAATGCCTATAAGGCATCTTCCGCCAGTTGTACAGTACTTATTAATAACATACAACAAAAATAACTAAATTGCAACACCATTCTTCTTAAGAAGTTCTCTTGCTGATTCAACCGAATCAACACCTGTCGCATTCTTAATTGGTGCAAATTCTTTTTCTCTTACCACTTCGAATGGCAGACAACTGTCAAGCTCATGAATCATATCAAGAACAAGACTCTCGAACTTATATCCGTTAGGCTTTTCAGGCTTAACCAGATTACCATTCTCGTCAATATATGGAATCTTCTTCTCAACAATATGTAATGGAAGATTCTTTCCAACAATTCTTTCAAGGTCAGAAACCCCGAACAGATAATTAAGAATAACTCCGAAATTATATGCCGGATCGCCCTTTGCATTCTTAGCATCCATCATCTCTTTAGTAAGTTCATAATACTCAACAATAGAAGGCTTGCCATCTTCAAGACACATAACACCAACCTTCTCATCAGGAGCTGCCTTTCTTACAACCTTAGAACCAACTGCACAGTGCTTTTCAATTGTAGCGCCGATAAATACAGGGTCTGCAATTCTCTGAAGAACATTATCAACAGCGAATACATTAAGCCACTCAATTCCGTTATTCTCAAGAACCTCTGTTAATCCAGCCTTCTTTAAAGAGATATACCAGCCACCATTGCCATTAGGTGATGTAGCCATTCTTCCCTTCTCTTCAAGATATATCTTGCCATCATAATCAGTGGCTGCTGCCATCTCCTGCTTGAAGAAATGTACATATTCACTCTTATATCCGAAGAAGTCCTTCTCTTCAAAGAAAGAAACTGTAGCATCATTATTCTTCTCACTAGTCATAACGAATAAATGTATATATGTACCTGTTTCCTTAACAACATCCATAAGATTATTAATAAGGCACTCGAATATATAAAGTTCCCTGTTAACTCCCACGTTATACATTCCTTTAGGATTATCAGAACCAAGTCTTGTTCCCATTCCGCCTGCAAGAAGAATTGCGCCAACCTTTCCAGCTTTAATTGCCTCTACACCTGTATTCTTAAATGTATCATAATCAGCTTTTATCTCATCCAGTTCCATTGCATCAAGAGGTGTAATCTCACCTTTCTTAACAAGCTCAGACTTATGTTCAATTGCAGATAAAACTTCCATATCAGTCTTATCAATCTGCTCAAGAAGTGCTGCCTTCTCATCATCTGATAATTCATCAAAATATCTCAATATCTGTTCCTGACCGTACTTTGAAAGCTTAAGCTTTGCCTCTTCTAAATTCACTTTAATTCCCTCACTTATCTAATAGCTTATTGTCTGACGACATATTTATAATTCTAACACATTAATAATTTCCTAGCAACTTAATAGATTCAGCTTCTTCTTCAATGCCTCTTAATGCATTCATAACTCTTGGATCATCAATATTACCCGCAAAATCAACAAAGAAACGGAAATTCCAACTCTTTCCTTCAACATTCCCCTCAATAGGTCTTGATTCAATCTTATTCATATTAAGCCCATTATATATAATATGGCTTAAAAGATTATATAAAGTGCCTGCTTCATTGGCTGTTTCAAACACAATACTCATCTTCTGTGCATTCTTAACGAACTTTCTTGTATTAGTAACAATAACAAATCTTGTTGTATTGCCTTCCTGGTCTGTAATTCCAGACTTTAAGATATCAAGACCATAAAGCTCTGCTGCTTCCTTACTCGCAATGGCAACATGAGTCTTATTATGCTCCTGAAAAATCATCTTTGCTGCAAGTGCTGTATTAGCCTGACTGATTCTCTGCCAGCTCTTGTGAGTATCTAAGAATCTGTCACACTGCATAAGTCCCTGTGGATGTGAATATACAGCAGTTACATTTTCAAGGTCAGTTCCCGGAAGTCCTAGCAACAAATGTTCAATCTTAACATAAGTTTCTGCTATTATGTAATTATTATATTCCTGTAACAGATCATACACATCAGCAACAATTCCGGCATTGGAATTTTCTATAGGAAGTACCGCATAATCTGCCTTTCCAAGCTTAACTGCCTCCATGCACTCTCTCCATGTAGGAACATTGAAATTATCAACATCCTTACCAAAGAAATTAATCATGGCAGCGTATGAATATGCGCCCGGCACCCCCTGATATACAACCTTACAGTTCTTTTTATTAATCTCATCAATTGCCTCATATGGTTCTCTTAAAGTCTGCCCCATCTTTTCAAGAAGCATATATTGATTCTTTCTCGAGTTAGCCATAATCTGTGCAAATAGGTCATCAATAGCATGAACATTATCGGGATTCCTGACAAGCTTCTTAACTGATTCCAACTTAGCTTTCTCGCGTGCCGGATCAAGAACCTTCTTTCCTGTCTCAATCTTATATTCTGCAACCTCAGTTGTCAGTTTCATTCTCTCTTCAAACAGTTCAACAAGCTGACTGTCGATTTTATCAATATTATTTCGTATTTCATTAAGATCTAACATATACTTCTCCTCTTTAAAGCGATGTATTGTTCTTATTGTATCACATTTTTAATGATATGCAATAAATGTACTTTATGTTATACTTAAGAAAATGTTCTTAAATAATGTTCATAAGGGAGTAGTGATAACATATGAAAAAAGCCATCACAATAAGTGTAATAACCATAATAGGATTATTACTCGCAGTATCAATATTTTTATCTATCCGAAGCAGCCGCATCATATACAACAGCGATAATGCTATCGGCAATTCAGCAGGTAACCTCAATAACGGAGGCTTGTTCTGCGAATACAATGACAAAATATATTTTGCCAATCCATACGATTACAACAAATTATATGTAATGAATTCAGACTGCACTAATGCCATGAAATTAAATGATGACAGTGTTGCATCAATCAATGTCTGTGGCAGTTACATATATTATGTCAAGAATAATTTCAAGCAGGAAACCATCGGAACAATATTCAGGGGACAGCTATTCGGTGTTTACCGCTGTGACTTAAACGGTGAGTCACTGAAAGCATTATACGACAGTCTTTCCGGAACAATAGCCTTATCCGGTAACTCGTTATACTACCAGCATTATAGTGACACAACACCTCTGGCTTTTCATAAAGTAGACATTGCAGGAAAGAAAGATACCAAAATTTCTGACACACCTTACTCACCTGCGTGCGTCCATAACGGAACAATATATTTTTCTGATCCTGCCGGAAAACATAACATATTAAGTTACGATACCAAAACTGATAAGACCTCTGTGTTATATGATTGCAATTCATATCTTGCAGATGTTGAGAACGGCTATGCATATTACATTGACTTAAGCAAGAACTATTCACTTGTAAGACTTAATACATCTAACAAAACTCTTGAATTATTATATGGAGAAAAAGGAAACAAAGTCGTTAATTATAATGTTTATGGCAACAAAATATTTTTTCAGGTGGAAAGCACAGATGGAATGACCGGACTTTACAGGATGAATATTGATGGAACGCAGATTGAAACTATTGCTATAGGCAATATTACCAACATTCACTGCACATCAAAATACACATTTTTCCAGTATTATGAAGATCAGGGGGTCCTTTACAGAGTAAGTACAAGCGGTGCTGATACATCTGTTGAACAGATTACTATTAAATAACATTTTTATAAATATCATAAATAAAAGCCCCGCACTTTCATATGAGTGCAGGGCTTTTATTATATATTACTCTTCAGTTTTCTCTTCTTCAATCTTAATTGAAAGCTCATCAAGCTGCTTAGCGTCTACTACATCAGGTGCATTAGTAAGGAGACAGGATGCATCCTTTACCTTAGGGAAAGCAATAACATCTCTGATTGAATCTCTCTTAGCCATAAGCATTACAAGTCTGTCAAGACCATAAGCAAGTCCTGCATGTGGAGGAACACCATACTTGAATGCATCAAGCAGGAATCCGAACTTTTCATTAGCAACTTCATCTGTAAGTCCAAGTGCCTTGAACATTCTGCTCTGAACATCAGCCTGATGGATTCTTACTGAACCACCACCGATTTCTGTTCCGTTAAGAACAATATCATAAGCCTTTGCACGAACTGCACCAGGATTAGTCTCAAGCATATCAAGATCCTCATCCATAGGCATTGTGAATGGGTGATGCATTGCAACATATCTTTCTTCTTCATCTGACCATTCAAACTGTGGAAACTCTGTTACCCATAAAAACTTATAATCAGACTTATCAAGAAGTCCCATCTGATCAGCAAGTTCTACTCTTAAAGCACCTAGTACATTCCATACAATCTTATTTCTGTCAGCAGCGAATAAAAGAAGATCCCCTGCTTCACCATCCATAGCCTTAACAAGGGCATTCATCTGATCCTCTGTCATAAACTTTGCAAATGATGACTTATATGAACCATCTTCGTGAATTGCAATATAAGCAAGACCTTTTGCACCATATCCCTTAGCAAAATCAACAAGTGCATCAATCTTCTTACGAGGCATGCTTCCCTGTCCCTTTGCGTTGATTCCTCTTACAGAACCGCCATTCTCAAGTGCTCCCGTAAATACTCCAAAGCCACAATTCTTAACAATATCTGATACATTCTGTAATTCCATACCAAATCTTAAATCAGGCTTATCAGAACCAAATCTGTCCATAGCTTCCTGCCATGTCATTCTCTGTATTGGAAGCTTTACATCAACATCAAGAACTTCCTTAAAAAGGTATGCAAGAAGTCTTTCATTAACATCGATTACATCATCAACATCAACGAATGATAATTCCATATCAATCTGTGTAAATTCAGGCTGTCTGTCTGCTCTTAAATCCTCATCTCTGAAGCATCTTGCAATCTGCATATATCTGTCATATCCAGAACACATAAGCATCTGCTTAAAGAGCTGTGGTGACTGTGGAAGTGCATAGAACTTACCTGGATGAATACGGCTTGGTACAAGGTAATCTCTTGCTCCCTCTGGTGTAGACTTAGTAAGCATAGGTGTTTCAATCTCTAAGAAACCTTCCTTTGCAAGAAATGCTCTTGTAAGAGTTGCAACCTTGCTTCTCATAATAATATTAGACTGGATATCCGGTCTTCTAAGATCAAGACATCTGTATTTAAGTCTGATATCTTCCTTGGTCTGGATATTTTCTTCTATTGGGAATGGAGGTGTCTCTGACTCTGAAAGAATTCTTAAAGTCTTTGCAGCAATCTCAATGTCACCTGTCTTTAAATTCTCATTAACGGCACCGCTTCTCTTAATAACTTCACCCTCAACAGCGATTACGAATTCATTACGAAGTGTATATGCCTTGTCGAAGCCTTCCTTACCAATTATATTTTCATCAAAAAGAATCTGAAGAATTCCACTTCTGTCTCTTAAATCAACAAAAATAAGTGAACCAAGATTTCTTCTCTTGGCAACCCAACCCATTACAGTAACCTTCTTACCAATATCAGCTGATGAAACCTCCGTACATCTGTGCGATCTCTTTAAGCCAACCATTGACTCTGCCATCTTACTTTACCTCTTTCCTGTAATTAAATACTAATCTGCGAAGGATAGAATATCTTTAAGACTAAGATTTTCTAAGTCTACCTTACTATTTCTTATTATCTCAAATGTTTCTTCCTCGTGAATCATTCGCTGAAACTCAATAAATACTCTCATATCAAGATTCTTAATCTCTTCAATAAGAATATTCACAGCCGTATCAATGTCAAATGCTTTCCTATACGGCCGTTCAGATATCAGCGCAGCAAATTCATCTGTCACCTTAAGAATTCTTGCACCCAATGGAATATCTGTCCCCTTAAGATTATCAGGATAACCACTTCCATCGTAGCACTCATGGTGATAGAGAACAACTTTCATTATATTATCTGAATAATCATAATTTTTCAATACATCAAAGCTGATTTTAGAGTGCATTCTCATATATTTCATCTCTTCGACTGATAATTCGCCCGAATTTCTGCCATATAAGTATTCTGATAATTTAAGTTTTCCAATATCATGCATCATACCGGCAATCTTGAGTTCATAACATTCCCGTTCATCAAGCTTAAGTCTCTTAGCAAGCTCATATGTAAGGTTAGCAACAAGAATCCCATGTTCTATACCACTCTTATAGTCATTAAAAATATATTGCAAATGTTCATTCTCATTAATGTCCGTACTATGTCCCATTAGTAATCTCCCTGCTGCCAGTATAATATTTATTAACAAATTCATTAGCAGGAAGTGGTCTGTCAAAATAAAATCCCTGTATAACATCACAACCATAAGAAACAACTGTATCGAGTTCCTCTTTAGTCTCAACTCCCTCAAATACAAGTTCATATTCTACCATCTTAAGCATCTCAATCAGTGACTTTATAACCTGTCTTCCTTTATTACTCTTTAATGACCTGTTTGCAAATACTCTGTCAAATTTTATAATATCAGCAGGAATATTGGCAATCTGGTTAAGTGATGAATATCCCGAGCCAAAATCATCAACATTAATCTTAAATCCCTTTGCCCTTAATGCATTAATAACATCAATCATAGCATCCAGTGCATCAATAAATATTGTTTCAAGTATCTCAAGTTCAACAAGTGATGAATCAATCTGATACTTATCCTGCAGCCGAAGCATATATTTTAACAAATCTTCACTTGTAAATCTCTGCCTTGATATATTAACCGAGACAGGAACAGGCTTAATTCCCTTATCAATGCATTGTCTCTGGAAAGCAAAGGTTTTATCAAGCATAATGTCATCAAGCTTTCCTATCATTCCTGTATGTTCAAGCACTGGAACAAATCTGGCTGGTGAAACAAGCTCGCCTGCTCTTGTCTTCATTCTTACAAGTGCCTCTGCACCTGCAACACAATTATGCGATACGGATATCTTAGGCTGAAGGAAAATTTCTATTCTTTCTTCCTCGCACGCTCTCACAAATTCATTAGACATATCCATATGTTCAAGATATTCATTGCAATTATCCGCTGAATATACACAACATGGAATGTCAAATCTTCCTTTTGTTGACTTCTTTGCAAGATTAGCACGGTCAACCGCCATACGTACATCAAGTGATGGATCATCATAAAAATATAATCCAACATAAACATGCTGATACACCAGAGGATATCTTTCTGACAATTCTTTCTCGAAAATGCGGTTCTTTCTTGCAATATATTCTACTACATCTTCATCCGTCATATTATCAGCTTTATAGGCACCCCTGAACTGGTCAAACCCGATTCCGTGTGAAGCAAGGCACAATGGTTCATTAATAAAATAAAAGTCTGCAATATCCTGCATAACCTTGTCGCCTTCATCCATACCGTAAAAATCATTAATATACTTAAAATTACTTATGTCCAGAGCTAATAGAACAACCCTGTGTTCATTAGTGTTCACAATCTCACGCACTCTATTGTTAAACACATCATGCCCTGCCATTCCAAGATAACAGCCTCCCATAACGATTTCTCTCCTCATATACGTCCGTACTTCCAATATAATAAAATTATATCACAATACCAATAACAAATCCACCAGTTATTAATATATATAGTTCAAGTTACTTTAAAATCAATTGTTAACGCCATGATGTGACATTGGTGTGGTTGATATTATAGGTAAAAATGTGTATCCTTCCGATAACCCCCACTGTATTATCTGCTCAACCGCATCAACACTGAAATTCTTTATATCATGCTGCAAAACTACTGATACATTATTACCTTTAATCCCCGCTATAACATTAGCCACAACCTGTGATGTGCTTGTTGTTCCACCTGCATCTCCACTAGAAACATTCCAGTCACAATATCTGAATCCACGTTCCTCAACAGCACATACAAGCTGGCTCATTATGCCATAGCAGTATTTCTTACTTATTGTATTACTAGAACCACCTGGAAATCTTACAAGATCTGCTGCTTTTCCAGTCTGTGCAGTTATAATACTATTCATCTCGTCAAAATCTGCAAAATATGCATCTACACTCTGATATATCTTTGCATAATCATGTGATGCTGAATGTATTGCAACAGTATGCCCCCGCTGTGCTTCTTGTGCAATAAGATTCTGATAATCCGGTTTTCCATTAGTAACAAAAAATGTTGCCTTAACATTATATCTGTCAAGAATATCAAGCAGCTTTTCTGTATATGGTCCGGGGCCATCATCAAAAGTCAGATAAACAACTTTATCACCCGGATTAACTGCATCATCTGACATTGGTGCAACTACCTTCACAGTTCTTTGCACTTCAGATTCGTTACCACAATTATCAGATACATTGTATGTTACTGTATATTTTCCTGCATTAGCTGTATCAACATTCCCAGATACTGATACCTTGTCAGTTACATCTCCATCACATATATCCACAGCTGTATACCCTGGTTCACTATATGTATCTCCCATCCTGATATAATACACCTCACCGCCGGTAAGTGATATCTGTGGAGCTGTAGTATCTTCTACATGTATAACACGTTCTGTAAATGCTTCATTACCAGAAGAATCTTTAACTGAATATACAATTGTAGTATCCCCTTTCGTATATGTATCAACCTCCGCAGAAGTCTCCACTTTATCTGTAATATCACCATCATAATTATCAACTGCAGAAAATCCTGCTTCTTCATAATTACTTCCGGCTTCTAAGGTAATCTCTGTATCTCCTGAAAGACTGATAACAGGTGCCTGGGTATCCACAACTTTTACTGCTACTTTTCTAGAAATATGTTTCTTCTTTCTTGACGCAACAATCTTAATGTCATACTTTCCAAGCTTTGTGACATCAACATTTCCCTCAATCTCTATATTTGTCTTATTATCTTTCTTTCTAAGTACATTCTTCTTAATAGTTTCATTAATATCCGCTTCATCATCGGTACTTCCATACTCAACAACTAAAGTATCAGGGCATGACACCGCCAGACTGTTCTCCTTAACAGATCTGATGATAAATATTATCACCAGCACCATAAGAACTGTAACAGAACCTGCCATTAAATATTTAACCCATCTATTATTCATAAAACATACCAACTTTCTCATTTGAACATAATATTGTATGGGTATTATACTTCTTTAATGCATAATAAGCCAGTAGAAACATTAATAAAATTAAACTATTTCTATAATTCTCCCCATTTTTGCATTAGCTCTGTGAGATATTGATATAACAGTCCTGTTCTTGCTTACCCTGTTTAATGCATCAAGCACATTTTTCTCAGTATCAGCATCAAGATTAGCTGTTATCTCATCTAGCAGAAGCAGTTCAGGCTTTGCTGCTGCAGCCCTTGCAATTGACAATAACTGCCACTGTCCCTGTGAGAAATCTTCCGGCTTGCATATAGTATCATATCCATTGTCAAGTTCCATAATTGCATCATGAATACCTGCTGCCTTAGCTGCTTCAATTACATCTTCATCAGTAATTGATACATCATACAGTGTTATCTGGTCTTTGACAGTTCCTGGAACCATATGAAAAGTCTGCTCAACATATCCATATATTCTCCTCTTTTCACTATCCGGAATAGCCGTAGCCTTCTGACCTGCAATTGATACGCTTCCTTTATCCGGCTCGTAAAGCCCAAGAAGGAGCTTGAATATTGTACTCTTTCCTGTACCTGTTCTTCCCGACAGAGTAACCTGCTCGCCCTCCTTAACAGAAAAACTTAAGTTCTCCACAACATTTTTATCATCATATGCAAATGTTACATTATTGAAATCGACAATCACATCACTGTCAGCTTCCATGGCTGTATTCTCTGCAATGTATGAATCCTTCTTAACTGATAATTCATCCATCTCGAAAAATTCATTTATTCTATGTACTCCGGCTATTGCTGACTGTATAGTCTGAATCTCCATACCAAGGCTCTCAACAGGAGCAAATATCTGTGAAATATAATTAATTACCGCAACTGCTGTACCTGCTGACATGCCAAAAAATGCAAGCACTGTCTGGTTACCTGATGCTGAAAAAAGCATTACCACAGCAACAACAATTGCATTGAGAGTAAGAATTACAGGTGAATATACTGCATCATAGAAATTAGTTTTCTCAACTGCTGCGTAACTTTCACATATATATTCATCGTATCTTTCTGCCATATAATTTTCCTTGCCAAGTGTATGTATTGTTCTTATGTTGTGAAGAGTTTCCGGCACATGTCCTGATGCTCTTCCTACAGCTCTTCTGTTCTCAATCTGTGCTGCCAGCATATTTTTCTGAATAATTCTTGTGAATACGAACAGGAATGGAAGAATAACAAGAAGCACAATGGCAAGTCCCTTATTCTTAAACCATATAACAGCAACTATACTTATTATCTTACAGGCATCAGCAAACATACTGATAATTCCTGATGTAAACAAATTCTCAACTGTATCAGCATCACCAACGAATCTTGAAACAACAGTTCCCGGCTCCTGACTTGTAAGACCGCTTGTTGTAAGACAGCTGTACTTATACATCAACGCACTCCTTAATGAATGTGTAATCTTCTGTCCGAATACTGTAAGAAAAGTTTCTCTTGCACTCTCCATAAAACCGGTTACAAGAAGAAATCCGAAATACATAAGAACCATATAAAATGTGGGCATTGTACCTGATGCAACTGTATCAATAATCTTTGCAAGAATAAGTGGTGGAAACAGTGCCATTACAATTGCGCCAACAACAGTAATTGCAATTCCTGCTGTAAGCATCCACTTTTCTTTTATTGTGTTCAATATAACTCTGCCAACACTTTTATTCTTCATCAGATGCGCCTCCCTTCTGTTCATTATAAAGAACCGCATACTGTGGGCATTTATTCATAATCTCATCATGTGTACCGGCTATGGTTTTTCCGTTCTCCATCCATATAACCTTATCCATCTGTGGGAACAGATATAATCTGTGTGAAATAAGAATCACAATACAATCCTTGGTGTATTCTTTAATATTAGCAAATACCTCTCTTTCAGTGTCCTTATCAAGTGCTGAAAATGGATCATCTAATATAATTAACGGCTTCTTATGGCAGAGTGTTCTGGCAAGTGCAAGTCTCTGTGCCTGTCCTCCTGACAGTCTCACACCTGTATTCCCAACATAAGTGTCCTGTCCGTTTTCCATATCATTTACTTCTTTGTCAAAGCACACTGCCTTAAGAAGCTTAGCCACATCCTCATCATCACCCATAAGAATATTGTTTCTAATTGTATCATTAAACAATTCCGGATCATGTCCCAGATATGCTGCAAGTCCCGCCTTTTTCGCATCATCAAGTTCTGAAAGTTCATTGCCTGCAATCTTAATGCTCCCCTTATATGGATATTCACATAAAAACACCTTTCCAAGAGTTGACTTGCCACATGCAACAGAACCTGTAACACCAATGATGCTGCCTTTTTCTGCTTCAAATGTTACATTTTCGAATATATCATGGCCTCCCGGATAAGCAAATGTAAGTCCTTTTACTTCAAGTGAGTCACACTTTACACTGTTATCCGCATCTTCATAATTTTCATGCTTCATAAGCGGTTTGATTCTCTTCCATGACACCTGTGCCTTATGTACTGCATTAAACAGCTTTGCTGCATGTGAGGACTTCTTAGAAAGCTTTGCAAAGCATGATACATATGTAGCTAAAATAGCAATATCCCATTCTTTCCAGCCTGTTCCCAGAACATTTCTGCTTCCAAAATATAATATAAATATAACTCCGGCAAGTGCTATAACCTTGTATATCGGAGGAAATGCTGTTCCCCATATATTAGCCCTTACTGCCGACTTTTCATAGGCTGTAAGATTATCTTCATACGCCTGTTTTCTTTCCTGCTCACAGCCATATACACGATATGTAACCGCATTTTCTGCTCTTTCAAGCGTTGCCGCACTAAGTCTTCCTGACTGTACCTTATATTCTGCACCTGTCTTTTGTACAACAGCCTTCATCTTCTCTGCAATGATATAAGATATTGGCGGGAATATCATACATATAAGCCCAAGTCTCCAGTCATAGAAAAGAAGCATTCCTGCATATGCTGCAAGTGCAACACCCGTATCAAATATCTCAGTCGTGAACTTCCTCATCCCTTCAGCACAATCATCAACATCCAGGATAGCCTTGGTAAGAATATCTCCCGCTCCTTCTTCCTGTGACTGTGGTCTGCTCTTATGTACAAGGCTGTTATACAAAACCTCTTTCATGTTCTTATTAACATTATTAGCGAATCTTCTTACATAGAATCTTTTTATATACCTTGATATCTGCACTACTGCAATTGCAATCACATAACATATTACAAGAATAAGCATATCTGTAAATGTTGATTTTCCACCAAGTATATTAACAAGACAGCCTGTCATTCTTCCTTCAAACCACGGACCTGCAAGAAGTCCGAGATTGTATATAAGACCAGATATCGTTATTATCAGAAGTATATTCCACTGGGATTTAAAATAATATGACACCCTGTCGGTCATGATATTATTCCTTCCTGTGTTACTCATCTTCATCATCCTCTGTTTATCTTCGTTATCTTTCTTTTAAAGTCAATTACATTAACACATTATTGTGACAGTCCGTTACTAATATATATATTTTTTACATTTTCAAGTGCTTCCTTAAACAGCACATTATTAAACTGTGCATTATCTATATCTTTAACCACCTGTTCTGCTTTCTCATTTTCTCCATTATTCACATACACCCTGTAATCAACAGCTTTTTTATATGCAATGGCAAATGTATAGTAGTCCTGCGTATCTTTATCAATATCTTTGCCTATGCCTGTGTTATATTCTGTCTTTTCAAGAAGCCCTTCATAATTATTTTCTATAAAATCATTATAAAGACTGTCTTCTTCATAGCCCGACATTCTTCCTTTACTCCTGAATACATCACCTGATATATCTGAAACACATGGGATTATAATAATAATCATAATTGCACACAGTACATAAGCCAGAAGTGATATATTAAATTTCTTCTTTTTTCTCATTCAAAGCTCCTCCTTGTAATGAGTGTAAGTATATCTGCCTGTGACATATCAGGAAGTCCGGCTATGTCCTCATCTGTCAGATTGCAGTATGCCTTTAACAGTTCATGTGATTTTTCATATATATCATTTATATACTTAATACTTTCTTTCGATACACTATGATATGATAAATTTAAACGTCTGCTGACAATATCTTCCATATCAGCAACAGCCCTTGAAATCGTATTCATATATTCGTCGCCATAATATGATGAATTATTCCTTTCCATCATACTTATTATACCTTTTCTTATATACACATAATCACCTGCGACATTGTAAAAATCATTCCATGCATATTTATCATCATTATCCTTTATTGAACAATCTCCCACATAATCCATACTGTACAGAGTTGCATAGTCTCCTGCTTCTAACAGAAGCTTTAGTTTTGTCTGGATTTCATCACTATGGGATGAATAATATTTCTGCTGATTTTTTTTTGCAATATCATATCCAATCATTGAATTTTTACCAATAATAGCCAGTGTAAGTGCAGTCATTGTTATAACAAGAGCTGTTATTGGTGCAATATAATTCACAAACCATTTGCTGTTACCAATTACTTTGGAACGTGTGCTGTTAAACTTTTTATTATATTGTTCCATATCATCAATATGCTTCTTAAATTCCACATTTGGTGATCCGCAATTAGGACAGAACTTCTGATTCATCTGTATAGGTGCACCGCAATTATTACATTTCATCAGTTGTTCCCTCCCTCATTATATTTTTTATAAAATGACTCTTCGTAGCTCTTTCCAATCTTGTAATCATAATAGCCATTCTGATACAATTTATTAAGCATATCATTAATTTCTTTGTCCGTCGCCTTTGCAACATTCTTAAGATAATTCTGTGCTTCTGCAACCCAGCCGTCCACAGTTTCTTTTTCTTCTGCCGTACAGCCCTCATACCTACGGTAATTATATCCGTTTTTATTATTAATGAAATATATCATGTCAAGTGACTCTTCAAAGCCTGTTCCAAACTGATAATCACTCAGTTTTTCGCCTTTATTAACCATAATGTAGATGTCTGCCACCCTTTTATAATAATAATCATAAATGTTAAAAAAATTGTAATGACTCCACTTTTCCAAAACACTTGAACTGCCCTTATAACTATCTGTCAGTTCTGAAATGCCTGCATAGTCCCGCTTTTCATATAATGAATTAAGTTCACCTATATTATTATTGTACCAATCTAATGACTTGTGTATCTCTTTCCTGTTATGTGAAGAATTATACATACTCTTATATGAACCATATCCAAACATGCTTCCGGCAAGAACTGCTGCCGCTATTGCCGCACATACTATACCTACACTTTTCATTGTACTTTTTATGATGTATTTTCTGGTATTCTTATCCAGCTTCTCCATTCCTTCATTCAGATTGTACAGGTCTTTCATGTACTTCTGTTCAGAATTCTCATACTGCATAGCACCACAATATGGGCATGCAGTCTCGTTATCTCCTATATCTGCTCCACAATTACTACATATCATAGCTATCCCCTTTTATCAGTTATTGTATTATGCAGAGGCTCCTTTATCCTGCATAATTATCTTTTATAATACTCTGCAATTGTACCAACTACAACATCCATCTGTAAAGGTTTTGACAGATGTGCATTCATTCCGGCTTCAACGCATTTTCTGGCATCCTCCTCAAATGCATTGGCTGTCATTGCAATTATCGGAATCTCCACAGCATCAGGTCTTTCCATATCTCTTATAGCTTTTGTTGCGGCAATTCCGTCAAGCTTTGGCATCATAATATCCATAAGAATCACATCATATGTATGTGGTGCACACCTTGTAAATTCCCTGACAGCCTGCTCACCATCACTGACAACAGTAACATTAGCGCCTTCATCCACCAGAAGAGTCTGTGCAATCTCAGCATTAAGTTCATTATCCTCTGCTAGCAGAATCTTAATTCCCGAAATATCATTACTGCTCTTTTGCTTATCATCCGTTATTTCTTCAACTTTGCTTGCAATCTCGAAAGGAATTCTGATTACAAATGTTGAGCCTTCCCCTTCCTTGCTTGTGACACTAATTGTTCCATTCATTTTGTCAACCAGACTCTTAACAATAGCCATCCCAAGTCCTGTTCCCTGATAAACACTTCTGGCATCAGTCTTTTCCTGTACAAATGGTTCAAATATATGTTCAAGAAATTCTTCACTCATGCCAATTCCCGTATCAGTAACAGTCCATTCATATGTAACAATTCCATCCTGTGTTCCAATACATTTAAAATATGTTGAAACCATTCCTCCTGCTTTATTATATTTGATGCAGTTAGCGTATATATTTAGAAATAACTGGCGTAAATGCAGAGGACTTCCGTATACATATGGATACATAACTTTTCCTGCAACCTTGTCATACTTAAGATTGACACCTGAATCTGAGGCACGCTGTTCAACTATAGTAATAATATCCTTTGCAAGCTTGTTAAGATCCACAATTTCTCTTGAAAGCTCAATCTGGCCATCCTCTAACTTACTCATCTGGAGAATGTCATTAATAAGTGATAAAAGATGATTAGCAGCTATTGACATTTTCTTTCTGTTAGTATTAATCATATCTGTATCTTCTTTATGGCTCTCATCAATTCTTAACAATCCGATTATACCATTAAGCGGCGTCCTTATATCATGTGTCATTCTTGATAAGAAATCAGTCTTGGCAGCATTAGCCTTTTCCTCTCGGCGTACTGCCTCCTGTAGCTGTTCATTTTTTTCCTGCAGTGTCTTTGCATACTGCTGCTGCATTTCATACTGTTCACGCTCATATCCCTGAACCGTTTTCCAGCGCATCATATTAAGTACCAGTACAGCAAACATATAGGCAACAAATGTATACTGCATATTTCTTGGTGTTGTCTTAAAAACATTTCTTTCCGGCATATAAACATATACATAATAATCTCTGCCACGTTCCATAAGACCATAATTATGCGAGCCCCACCTTCTGTTACTATCAGCATGTACTATTTTTCCACTTGCACCGGTCTCCTTTATCTTCTTAATTACATTATATTTGTCAACATCTTCACCAACCATACTGTCATCATTAGACGCTATTATCTGATTTCCCTTTGTAACAACAATCTTTCCATCTTCCCTGTCATCATAACCTGATAATATATGTGTAAATGAAAGATTGTAATTATTAACATACTCTGACGGTGTGTGGTAATAAACAACAACTATCCCACTTGAATCCGCCATACCACATGCTGCAAGGTCAACATATGAACCATCTTCACAGTCAATTCTTATTGCGTATGTTTTTTCAGTATTATCAACAACATCAATAAGTGAAGTACTGTCAAGATATTCGTTAAGCTCATCTGCACCATATTCATCTGTATATTCCTGTGCTATAAGATTACCTTTTGAATCCATGATTATAACTGCCGTCAGATAACATTCCTGCATATTCTTTTTGATAAATTCTTCTGTAAATATATCTTTATCTGAAAGGCTGCGTTCATATGTGATATTATGTTTTATCTGCTGCGCACTTTCAATTACCCTGAGCAGGCTCTTGGTTTCTGACGCAAGATTATGTCTTGTAAAGCTGTTGCACTGTTCATTGATATAATGCGCAGTATCCGAAAGTGTTTCCTGTGTAGTTTTTATATCAACATTTACAGCAATAAAAAACACAATCATCATTATAAACAGACCTGCTATAATCTCAATCGGCCATATTCTTTTTCTTTTCTTTCTGGTAATGGTATTATTTCCCATAACTGTCCACCTCCAGATATTTATCAGCATCAGAAATATATCTGCTGATTATCTTCTTCTCTGTACCATCATTCCTCATCTGGTTAAGAATTTCTGTAAGCTGCTTCTCTATCCCACGGTCATCATTTTTGTCAAATGCTACTCCCAGTCCTACTGTCTCTAATGGTTCGTCAAGAATCCTGAACTTAATATTATAATCTTCCATGTACTGGCATATTGCAGTTTCATGAGCTGCCAGAGCATCTGCATAGCCTTTGCTTAAAAAAGGATATATAAGTTCTCTTTTCTGCAAAGCTATTAATGACCTTATAGCCGGGATACGCTCATCAGTCTTGCTAAGAAATATCTTCTCAGGTCTTGTTGTAGTCTGTACTGCAATCGTCTTTCCTTCCAAATCCTCAAGAGAATATATATCACTTTCCATATTCACAGCAACAACCTGACGGCTGATCATATAAGGTCCTGCCCATCTGTATTCATTCTCCCTGCCATCCATGCTAAAGCTTCCCCATGCACAATCAATTGTTCTGTCAGCAAGAAGATTCTTCTTATCCTCCCAGTCAATATATATGAATCTGGCCTTATAGCCCATTCTTTTAAATGCTTCCGTAGCAAGCTCAACATCAATTCCGGTAGCATTGCCATCTGTATCGACATAATTATATGGCGGATAGTTGTCACTTCCTATGACTATTTCCGGCAATCCAGCCTCATTATTGTGGCTGTCTGACCTTTCTTTTCTTTCACACCCATATAAAAAAGCTGTATATATGCTTAGCAGACATATTATAATCAAAAAACTTTTAATCCTACGCACTTACTTTCCCTCTCCTACATATTTTTAAAATATGTTCTATTATAATACAAAAAGCTGCTGATTACTAATCAGACTGACAGTTTTCGTACGACATAATTCGACAATTTTTTTATAATCAGTTTTCATCTGACCATATTCCTGATCTATTCTGACCTTATACTGGCATGCGACATTTTTATTAAATTGGATATTCCTTTATGACCAGTTGTGCAATATTATATGTGAAAATCAATTCATAAAATTCATTTTCAAGGAGGTCAGTTATGACAACAAATTCACAATATGAATTAAACAAAGGTCTTGCACAGATGTTAAAGGGCGGCGTAATCATGGATGTTACTACTCCCGAGCAGGCTAAGATTGCAGAGGCCGCTGGCGCGTGTGCTGTTATGGCACTTGAGAGAATCCCTGCTGATATCAGGGCTGCCGGTGGCGTTTCGCGTATGAGCGACCCTAAGATGATAAAAGGTATTCAGGATGCTGTAAGTATTCCTGTTATGGCAAAATGCCGTATCGGTCATTTTGTTGAAGCACAGATTCTACAGGCAGTTGAGATCGACTATATTGATGAATCCGAAGTATTATCTCCTGCTGATGATATATATCATATTGATAAAACCCAGTTCAAAGTACCTTTCGTATGTGGTGCAAGAGATTTAGGAGAAGCATTAAGAAGAATCAATGAGGGTGCTTCCATGATAAGAACAAAGGGCGAACCTGGTACCGGGGATGTTGTTCAGGCTGTACGCCACATGAGAAAGATGAATTCTGAAATCAGAAAGATAACATCTATGCGAAATGATGAGCTTTTCGAGGAAGCAAAACAGTTACAGGTTCCATATAACCTGGTTCTCTATGTACATGATAATGGAAAGCTTCCTGTAGTAAACTTTGCTGCCGGCGGTGTTGCTACTCCTGCAGATGCTGCACTTATGATGCAGTTAGGTGCTGAAGGTGTATTTGTAGGTTCCGGTATATTCAAGTCTGGAAATCCTGCAAAAAGAGCTTCTGCTATCGTTCAGGCTGTAACTAATTACACAGATGCTGCACTTATTGCTAAATTATCAGAAGATTTGGGCGAAGCCATGGTTGGTATTAATCCTGGTGAAATCCAGATAATCATGGAAGAAAGAGGCAGATAATATGAAAATAGGCGTACTTGCTGTACAGGGAGCATTCATTGAACATGAACATATCATTGAAAAAATCGGACATGAAGTAGTTGAAATACGTCAAAAAAAAGACCTTGAAGGTATTGACGGAATTATCCTTCCGGGCGGTGAAAGCACTGTTCAGGGACAGCTTCTAAGAAAGCTGGATATGCTTGATACAATTAAGTCTGCAATAGCAGATGGCCTTCCAACACTTGCAACCTGTGCCGGTCTGATTCTTTTAGCCGGACACATTGACAATGACAACAGTATACATATTGGAACTCTGCCTGTCACTGTAAAAAGAAATGCATATGGAAGACAGTTAGGAAGCTTTGTAAGAACTGCTGCTATGAAGGGCTTTGATGAATTTCCAATGACATTTATCCGTGCACCATACATTTCATCAGTTAATGATAATGTTGATGTTCTTGCAGCTGTTGATGACAGAATTGTTGCTGTTCAATATAATAACCAGATTGGTCTTGCATTTCACCCTGAACTTTCAGGTGACACAAGAATTCATGAGTATTTTATATCACTCTGTGAAAAATAATCTGAATTATAATATTTAATTGACACATTTATATATATATATTAGTATAATGTTAATAAGAGGGAGTAGTTAGCATCGTATCCGGTGCAATAGTAATCGTCATCACGCTGAACAGCCGGTTATTATTACAATTAACGAGACTTTTATCAATTCATTTTTGATGCGATAAAGGTCTCTTTTTATATTATTCCATTCCTTTATCGCAAGAAAGGAGCTTATTATGGAATATTTGTTACTACTCATCGGTTTCGTGCTATTAATAAAAGGCGCGGATTTCTTCGTGGAGGGAAGTTCTTCCCTTGCCAAAATCCTTAAAGTACCAAGCGTTATCATAGGACTTACCATTGTTGCAATGGGAACCAGTGCCCCTGAGGCATCTGTTAGTATTAACGCTGCCCTCTCTGGCAGTAATGACATTGCAATCAGCAATGTTGTTGGTTCTAATATTTTTAATGGTCTTGTCGTTGTAGGTATCTGTGCATTTATCGCAGGATTTTCTACTAACCGTGACATTCTCAAGCGTGATATGCCTGTTAATATCATAATAACTGCTATTCTTTGCTTTATGTTTATTGATGGCAGACTTTCAAGAATTGAAAGCATTATTCTCCTTGCCGGAATGGCAGCTTACATCACATGCATGATAATATCAGCACTTAAAAACAGGGAAGAAGCTGAGGATTGTAAAATAATGCCTCTGCCTAAGAGTCTGCTTTATATTGCCGGTGGTCTTATAGCTGTAATATTCGGTGGTAATCTTGTTGTAGATAAAGCCTGTATCATAGCTGCTAACTTTGGTGTAAGCCAGAATTTCATAGGTCTTACAATAGTTGCAATCGGAACCTCCCTGCCCGAGCTTGTAACTTCTATAGTTGCCACAAGGAAAGGTGACAGCGGACTTGCGCTTGGCAATGCAATCGGCTCTAACATATTTAATATATTATTTATCTTAGGAATGTCTGCTGCGATACAGCCTCTTCACGTTCTTTCTGAATCACTTATTGACTGTGTCATACTTCTTGCCAGTGGAATTGTATTATTTCTCTTCGCATATACCAAGAAGACAATGAGCAGATTGGAAGGTGCTGCATGTATTCTTATGTATGTGGGATATACGGCATATCTTTTTATACGGTAAGAATATTTTAATTAATTGCGCATAAATGAATCGCACCAGGAGTATGTATCTCTAACATGCTCCCGGTGCGTTTGTGTTAAATATTATGTTCTTTTCTTCTTTTTGATGCTTCTTTATAAACCTGCTCATCAGTACGCGCTGAAATAACAATTATTTTCATAACCTGAATCTGAACGGAATGGTCGAGCCTTTTCATATCCTTCTCTGCTTCCTGTAAAAACTCAATCCCCCATATCATTCGATATCAATATCCTCCGCATTTTCAAGCTCTTTTTCGTCTATACCAAGATTTCTCATAACATAATCCATAGAAACCGTTTTTTTATTGCCATTATCTTCAATGCGCTTATTAGCTTCAATCAGAAGATAATAATCCTCTTCAATCTCCGTTAGCCTTGTATATTCCTCTGGTGACAGAATAACTGCTGATGGCTGATTATTCTTCAAAACAATCAGCTCCTTTTCATCATGAAGTCTGTCAAATATCTTTGAAGCCTGACCTTTATTAAATTGAGAAATTGGAATCAGACATTGTAGAATATTAGTTGCTATTGCCACATTTACCACCTCCATACATTTTCTATATATAGAGTATTCTTTTTTATAAATATGTCAACAAATTTGTTGTAAAATTAATTGTTATTTCTTCTTTTAACAATCAGCCACACAACCATTAACACAACTCCTGCAGTACTAACTAAAGCCCCCTGCCACAGATACGGATAACTCATTTTAATAACAGTTGTTCCCTTATTCACATACATAAGATTATTCCTATGTGTTATATCCGATGAAGAGCTGAATATATCGTGATATGCAAGTGTTGTATTAACATTATCATTATTAGATGTAATTGTAATCTCATTGTTTCCGTATTCCACCTTTAACGGAACTATCTTTCTGTCTGGAAGTTCCTCTGATGATATACCACTCATATTACTAAGCAACTGTCCAACAGATACGTCATCAGTCAGACTATAGAAATATGTAAGATTAAGGCCAGTCATTATAATATTGTCGTTCTTCACAGTCCCATAAAAATCGAGATTTAATCCGTTATCATAAAAAGTTCCCCACACAGTATCAAGTCCATCAAGATACACTGTATTCCATGTAGTATGTCCCTGTGGAAACATATCTGGATATATCGTTCCAATTCTTGTATCCATATCCGGATATCCATTGTGAAATGTTATCGAACTGCATGTTACGCCAAGGAAATTCTGACTGTGGGTACGCTTATCCTGTGGTATGCCATCGGCATATATGATCACCTTGACACCTGCTCTGCTTAGGCGTAGTACAAGGTCTTCTGCTGTTTCTTTATCATCATATGTAAAACCATTCAGGAACACCTCTTTATATCCCGCCAGTTCTTCATATGTGTAATCATTAAGATTAGCAGAATCTACTGTTTCAACCGCAGGGAACTGCATTGATATTGCTGCTGCCCCAGAACCTATCGCAACTGCTCTGTAACTGCTGACAACACCCCAGCTGTCAGGTGTTTCAATATGATAAAGAATATAATCACTGTTTTGTTCCACTCTCTTATATCCAAGCACATTTGCGGCAGCTTCAAGGTCTTCCAAAGAATTATTATATTGTTTAAGAAATGTTTTTTTAATAAGGACTGAATCATCACCAAGTTCTAAACATCTGTCAAATACATACAGAAAACCGCCTTGTGCAAATGCTTTATTAAGATTAACTATATTTGTAGATGTATTGGCAGCTTCTCTTCCTGCACCAAATGTAGCATCAACCGGATTACCATAATCAGAAACCAGCCATGAACCGGTTGCCCCCAGTATGCTCTCGTCCATCAGGGCAAGTCTCTGCTTAGTGACTGTCTGAGCATTTGAAATAAGAGTACTGTCCTGTCTTGCTGCCATTCTTTCCTGAACAGATATATCATTATGTTCACCAACAATAAGGCTTAAAGATGGTATAGTATCTACCGCCAGTAAAACACAAAGCATCAAAACCAGAGGCTTCTTTAGCCTGTCCCACATAAGAAAACTCATAAGAATCATACATAATGCAATGGATATGAATCTTAACATCCATAAATACTGGCTTCCTGGCAAGTGCTTCAAAACGGCATATGCTGATTTAGTTGTCATAAGCAGTATAATGAATCCTGTTACAAAGCCTGTTCTCGATTTCTTATATCCAAATAAAATGCCAAATACAATAACAACCAAAGCTGCAAATCCGAAATAAAAATATTCAAAACCTCTTGTTAATCTTTCAAAAGGATTAATTGTTATCCATAAATTCTGGAAGAAATTAGCCATATTTTCAGAATTATCAAGTGAAGTTATTCCACCTCTTAAGGATGCAACCAGCCATATTCCAAGCAGCATAAATCCAAAAATCATTGATATTACAACATCAAGTACTGCCTTCTTTCTGCCCTTCTGTATCATATAAACAATTCCATATATAATCACAGCTATAGCCACCATTCCAGCATATCCAAGATGACACAATTCCATAAGTAAAAATGTAAATACCATAAGCGGTATGTATCTTAATTTATGATTGTATAAATATTTATATACAGAATATATGAATACCGGCAAAAATATCATACTGAGACTTCTGGCAAGATTTCCTTCAATAAATATTGCACACAGATTATTAGGCATAAAGAACCAGAGGAGTCCGATAAATGCTCCCAGATATGGTCTGTTAAAACCTCTTCCAATGAATGGCCATACACATGCGCCTAAAAAACACACTCCCCCTATATAAAAAAGATATGCACCAAACTGGCTTCCACCCGCAAGATACTGACAAAAAGCCATAACATAAGCAGGAAATGGAGACCAATACCTTAAAATCTCCACGCCGTTATACCATGCAGGATCATATAAAGGATACCAGTTGCCCGATTTAATCGCATTATATACATAATCTCCTCTGTAGACATGATACATAGTATCTGAACCTGAAGGATATATTCCACTTGTCTTTACCAGCCAGACAACAAAACATGCTGTTGCAAAATACACGAATGGCATAAGAAACAGCAGGTAAATTGCTTTATTTTTCTTTTTCAACTTCTTCTCCAATCCGTCTTAGCAACATCACTGCTTAACAATATCATCCAGCACTGCGTCCATAACCTCTGATATTATCTTTTCATCAGCTTTCTTATTCAATATTGAATTACGTTCCTGCTCCGCCATATTTACAATATAGCTTCTTGTAGGAGTTTCACTAGCCTCAACTCTTGTGAGCATGCCACCTGTCTTATATATAATCTTAAAAAATTCTTCTGCAAAATAATCAGTAACATTCTCAAGTGTCGGCATCATTGCATCAAACGGCTCTGCCTCATTAAGAATCTTATTCTGGTACTTTTCAAGGAACTGCGAAATTCCCTGTTCAAATATATTAAATTCAACAAATAAATTCCTTGAAAACTTAATATCCAGTGCAAACTCCCATGTATGTGGGTGAGTTTCACCTTTGACCTCATTAATGATAATATAATGTCTCATATTAAGGTAAAATTTCAGTCTGTATTCCCTGTACATATTAACTGCCATAATTCCGCCTCCCTTATATTACCTGCCCATTCTATCTGATTTCATACTTAACTCTTAACTTATCTGCATCCGCTTTGCTCTTAATAGTAATTGCATACATTATCTTCATTGAATTTTCCATTAAAAGCTGAAGGCTCTGCTTAGAATGCTTTCTGTTCATTCCAACAAATATAAGAACAATATCATTATCTTCATATGTGAATCTTAAAACATTTTTATCAAGAATATAATTAGCTCTTGCTATAAACTTTGTTCGTTCCTTATTATCAACACATGCAATATGCATAAATGTTACAGGATAAATATCTCTTGCCACTAATTTATCAAGAAAAGGCATGATTGCCGTATTATCCCAGACATTATTGCGCGTATCATGCAAATCCTTCTCTAAAAGTTTCTTATTCATCTTAGAAACCATACTGTTAAGTTCTGCAATCGTCTTGTCAGATTCAATAATCGTCTTCTGCATCCGTCTTAGCTTATGTGCAAGCAGCATCGCTGTTATTATAAGCACAAAAAGCAGAATCACCACATAAGTCTCCATCTGGATCTTAATCTGCATATAACTGTTATTATCCATAATTGCACTTCTGCCTGTAAGCAGGCACAGCTTATATGACTGGTTCTTATATTCAAATGTAACCCCTGATGCTACATAACTATTTCCATCAATTTCTATGAAATCATGAGTAACTCTGTTATTCTGAAGATTATTAAGAAATTCCGTGGCACTCTCTGACTCATAATATGTAGCTGTGGTAACACCTTTATACCTGTTAGTTTCAAGAACATCTTTTACAAAAAGGATTGACTGATTCTTAGAAAATGTCCAGTATTTATTAGAAGATGAATTCATCGTACCAAGAATATCATTAATAATCTGTTCATCATCACGATTGCTTTTAAGATTAATCTGGTCTAAAACAAGCTGCACATAAGCGTCCTGCTGTGTTGCACACACCTCAAGGACTCCTTCTTCGTACTTATTAATCCTTGTATATGCAAATACTCCGGCAATAACCGAGAAGCATATTACATAAATAGTTGTGATAACAAGCACATTTTTTGGCTTTTTATTCTTCTTAACACGCTTCTTATTAAGCTTCTTTTCCATGTTCTTCCCTCTGATTATTGTTATTATTATCTTCTACAACATCATAATTAAGTGCATTTCTTACTTTCTTTATTACATTAACAGGTTTACTGAAATCATTTTTAACCACATCTGCAAATGCCCTGCATTCCTCTGACAGATTCATTGTTTTCCATGAGCTGTCAGTTTCAATACTGTTAATAATTCCTGCGAGTCTTATAAAGAATACAGCAAAATTAAAAAATGGCAGAAACAGTATGCACCACCAGTGCCTCATATAATATCTTCTTATATCCTTATTAATTCTTAGGAAATATGCTACAACAATAAAATACAGATATCCGATAAGCGTATATAATCCAAATATTATTGCTGTAGATAGAATAACCGTTTTCCCTGAATACCCTGCAACAATCAGGCATATAAGTGCCAGATACCATATAAGTCTTGGAAATGCAAATGTATGGTCATACAAAAGAGTTTTGACACTTATATTAGTAAAAAGGTTCTTTACCTTGAAAGACTTGTCCATAAACATCTTGGATACTTCAAGGCTTCCTCTCTGCCATCTCTGTCTCTGTGTATATAGTTTGTTAACATTTTCAATCGGATCAACAAAAAACAGTGCATCCTCACACACTTCAACCCGTTCTTTCTGAAGATACCTCATCTGGAATGTAATATGTGTATCCTCACAGATAGTATCTGTGTTATACATCCATGACTTCAGAACTGCTGATTTTCTGAACGCTGAAAATGCACCTGACAATGTATACACGGAATTAAGCTCTGACGCATAACTTCTTCCCGCAAGAAAAGCCTGCGCATATTCCATAAACTCAAGTTCACGGAGCAGTCTTGACGGTCCCGCTTTATATTTCTTAATCTGTTCAGGCACCGTAAGAATAGAGCCTGTCATACAGTTAATAGCCGTATCATTCTCAAATCTTGTAATCATATTGACAAGTGCATTCTTCTCAAGCATTCCATCACTATCCAGATTGATAATGTACTTTCCATCGCTGTTATAAAGTGCCAGATTAAGTGCTCTTGACTTTCCCTGTTCAGAATTCATCCACTGCATCAGAAGTTCTGGAAATTCCTGCTGACACTGTGCATATATATCAAAACTATTATCTTTTCCTTTATTATTAACAAGAAAAATTCTTATCCTGTCATTCGGGTAAGTACTGTCATTAATAGATCTGATACATCCATATAGTGTATCAGCCGAATTATATACCGGTATTATAAGCGTAATCTCTGGATAAACCTCAAGCTCCTTTTTATGGAGTTTATGTCTCAGATTCCTTCTTATAAGAAGAAAAACACTTCCTAACGCAGGAACAATTTCCATAATAAACGGTATAATTATCCAGCCGCCCCAGAAAAGAAATGAATTAAGAATTATTTTTACCATATGAGAAGTTTCCTACTTTCATCTTAACAATCTGTGGTTTCGTAAATACATAAAAATACAGATACACACTGAGTACATAGAAGAATATTCTTCCTATAAATGTATGAAACACATAATATGCATTCATGCCTAAAAAATGTACCGCAAGACATATCATTACTATTCTTAAAACATTGCATAACATAATGTAACAGAAGCCTCCAATTCCTATCATCAGCTTCTCACTCCAGTTATACACATTAAAGAATATCAGTAATGACAGAAATGCCATGATTTCAATGATTCCCGAACACTCAAAATCAATAAGCAGTGTCATTGACGATGCACCCGTATGTATAAATATAATTCCGTATTTAAAGTATGCTGTAAATGCACCTGTTATATCTCCCACAATACCTGCCATTGCTGCAACGCATCTTGCAAGAGGCATTGTAAGCAATGGCTGTACCGTCATCATCATAATTACAAACAGTCCGAGACTTCCCCACATGAAGCTCCATGCATGAAGCTTTGCTCTCTTCGTTACAGAAAGTATATACAGCCATATTATTATAATTGCAATTACTATAATAGGATTCATTCCGCTTATACCTGTATGCTGCCTTTCTTTTTCTTATATACAACTACTCCACATGTTCCAGCTATACATATGAAAAGTCCAAGCCATGCTCCAGATGATGCACCTGCTGTATTAATCCATTCCTGTCCCAGCCTTCCAAACTGTGCACTAATCTGCTTGAAATCACTTGCATCACAGCCAAGTTTCTGAGCAACCTTGTCAAGATCAAAATAAAACTCACATTCATCCCTGTTGCTTCCAACTGTAACTATCATCTTTCCATAACATATATCTGCATCATTAAGTTCATTAATATTCTTAGATGTTCCCCATGCACTTGTGTCAAACATATAGAATTCATATGTACCATCACTAAGTCTGTCACGTTTAGGGTTCCAGTTAATATTTCCCTGTTCGTCAACTGTTACAAATCTTGGATATAATACCTGATTATAGCTGTCATTAAATTTAAATGTCACTGCCTGTGTAAACTCTCCTCCAGCTTCATTAAGATGCTCCGGCATAGTTGTATACACATGTCCAAGAACAGTACTTCCATTACTGAATAATGCTCCTGCAGAATCAACCATATTATGATGTGTTCCGGTTGTAGAATACTGAATCGTTGTGTGTGGATAATATTCCCAGTCACCATACAATCCGTCATACCTGATATCGTATATTATCTTATCATCCGAAGATTCATCATCTTTAATATTGGCAGTTCCTGATATAAAAGGCTCTGACCTGTATAATCCAAATGATATTGTCTTGTTATAAGCTGGCAGGGCACTCTTAGGAACTGCTATCTCCCACTGATTACCAACATGCCTGCAGTCAACACCGTCTACACCATTAACATATCCTTTGCTGTCAAGCTGAAAAACAAGTTCGTAACCCAGATCTGTAGTTATCGAATACCTGCCATTACTATGAGCTCCGGCTCCTGAAGCATCACCGCCAGTTCCATCCTTCACATACACATATACATAATCACCGTCAAACATCATAGCTGTCTTAGATATACATTCATTATGTGCATCATTAGGACATACTGCATTATACTTCTTAACGGCATCCCAGTCAGCAAACTCACCATCTATAACAATTCCGTTATACACAGCTTCTGTATCATCTTTTTCAACCTTCTGTCCGTCTAATACTTCAATATCCTTAATATCTACAGTTGTTCCTGCAAATGTAATCTTAAAATCCGAATTAGCAAAAAAATCAAAAGGAATAGCTGTCTCAACCACATAAGGTCCGGCTGTATTACCATGTGCATTATTAACAGTTACAGTCTCCGAATTCTCTATATCCCCATACCATGAATTCTTTGCCTGTGCACTGTCTTTCCATCCAGTAAACTGAATCTTATCTGATATTCCCGTTGTTCCGTCAGCATAAGTAATACTCACAGGATTACTTCCCATATAGCTGTAGTCCCATTCAGTCTGAACAGTTCCTTCATACATAAAATAAAGCTTTGAATAATCTGATGAAACCGCTGCTTTCCACAGCTTAACACCAGCAGCATCTGCTGTTCTTGATGTAATATCGTCCCAGTCATCTGTATCAGAATCGACCACAATATTACTTCCCTTAACAACTGGATTTCCCTTCAAAGCAGATGCATCAACACTCCCCAAAACATTTGATAGATTAGCAGTATATGTGTTCCTTATCTGTCCTGCATATACTGATACCGGCATTGAAACAAGCAACGCTGTCATACCAGCTAATGCAGTAATTCTCTTATAATTGTGTTTCATAGTAACTTCCTCCCGTCTTTAGCAATTATAATAAATAGCCGCATCTATTTAATCATTATCATTCAAATGTATTCAAAATTATTCATATCATTAGTATATTAAATCTTCTTGTGTACATTTTAATTCATCGACATATCTGTGTCAATTATTTAACAGAATTTTCACAAATGTATTGAATGTCTGGGGTCGGCTGGCTCGACGGCCTGTCGTCCGGATCGACGGCCTGATGTTCCTATAAATTTATATTTTTTGCTTGTCTTATAGGCATATTTCCTAAAAAAAATACCTAAACTAATAAAAACAACTAAAAAATACCCATAAAACAACATTTACATGCTATCTTATGGGTATTTCATAATAAAATCCACTTAAAATATCAAAAATCGCTGAAATTCAACCTATAAATCTATCATCAATACGACTACCTATAGGTATCACGTCAAATCCTGCCTTATACAAACAGGCAGTTTATCGATGACGAATGATTTATCTCAGACAGGCAGCTTATTGATGACCAGCGTTTTATCTCCGGCAGGCAGTTTATTGATGACAAGCGGCTTATCAGCCATGAAGTCCAGCTGACTGACGAATCATATCCTCAACAACAATATCGTATATCTCACCAATAGTGCTGCAGTATTCAAGTACCTTCCATGGCTCATTAGTATGGAAATGAATCTTGATTAGGTCCTCATCACCCGCTGCAATCAGGCAGTTTCCTTCAAAATGCTCTGTAATATAATCAGCAATAACATCCTCATCCAAATCCTCATCTCTTCTGTCAATCAGAAGCTGTGTATCATAACGGTATGCAAACTGATCATCCTCAACATCTACGCTATGTATATCTGACATAATGTAATCCTCCATAATCTGTCTTTATGTGTGGCAGCCAGCATGTTATACCCGACTAACCCAGCACATTATCTCACATATCAGCCGTAACTTCAAGCATCAGAATATTCTTCTGATAAAATTGTATAATCCATTATTCCATACACTGACCTCATGTGCTCCCGGTCTTATATAGAAAATGTGGTTAATCCCATGACTTGTCATATAATCCGAATAATTAATGGCAGACTGCTTACAGTAAGGATCACTGTCACCAGTTACAATAAGAGTAACCAAAGGCTGCTGTCCTCCATCCTTAACAAGTTCAGACAGAAGAAATCCTTTGTTTCCATAAACTCTTTCTCCACTTCCTGTATCAACCACTCCTCCTACCGGGGCAAATGCACCTACATATCCAAACACATCAGGATGTGCAAAACACAGGAAAAGCGATTCTCTTCCACCCAGTGAATATCCTGCTATCGCCGTATTCTCCCTTCCTGTTCTGGTAGAATAATGCTCGTTAATATAAGGAATCAAAGTATTAATAACATCATACTCACACGCATCATATTTTGCTGTAAGTTCAGAGAAATCATAGTCTGACTCCTGACCACCATCAGCATCTGTGAATACAGTAAAACTCACCATAATCACAGAATTCCTGTTGTAATCATCAACTGCATTCTGTGCAACATACAGAGCGCCAATTCTGTTATATTCAGAATAACTTCCGCTCATTCCATGTAGAAGATACACAACCGGATAACTCTGTGATTCATCATAATCTCTCGGAAGATATACACAAGCCTTGCGCTCACTTCCGGTTGTGGGTGAATAATAGCTTATCTCATCAACATTTCCATATGTTACACCCGGTCTTTCATCATTATAATCATCTGGTGTGTCATACTCTGCTGTCACTTCATTAGACACCGTTCTGCTCTTGCACCCCGACAATCCTGTCACTGTAAATGCTGTCACCAGTGCCATTAACACAGCACCTGTCTTGTACATATTTCTTGAAATCATAATCCGGTACCTCTGACAAACCTTCTTACAATCTCCAAGCCGCCAACCGGTGCACAGAATTTCTGATTATGCTTTCTGCACTCTTCATAGACATATTCTAGGTTGAACCACTCAACGCCGTCCAATTCTTCCTTCTGCAATGTAAGTTCATCTATATTGACTGGCTTCGTGTATACATAGACAAATGCAATCTCACTGTCCTTAAACATCTTGCCATAAAATTCTTTTTCATATTGGATTACAAATGTATCAACAAACTGCAAATCATCAACAGAAGCCTTAATTCCAAGTTCCTCATGCAGTTCTCTTATAGCAGATTCCTCCGGTTCGTCACCAGCCTGAATATGTCCCGCCGAAGAAGTATCATATCTTCCAGGAAATGAGTCCTTATTCATAGCCCTTTTCTGCAACAGTACCTCTGCTCCCTCATCAGACTTTCTTACAATCCACACATGCGCCGTTCTATGCCTGATTCCCTCACTATGTGCAGTCTTTCGCTCAACAGTCTCACCTGTCGGCTTTCCATTCTCATCAACGATATCAAGTAATTCCATGTTAAATCTGTACTCCATAATAATAAAAAAGCCACCAGCTATCGCGAGTTCTACGGGAAAAATAAAGTGATTGAACCTAGACTCCGATAGTACCGCTTTCGCAGCACCCCTCCCAGGACTGGTGGCTTACATATTATATTACTATGTGATTGAAAATTCCATAGGGATAATACCACATTTTAAAAAGTCGCACTAAGCAGGAAGAACAATACATATATTGCAAATGTTTCTCCAACTGTATATAATGCGGTCTTTACCCATACATTAGGCTTCTCCACATGCTGTACAGTTCCAGCATTTGCAGTAATCTTTTTCTGATGTTCCTTAATAATCATGATTCCCACAACCGCACCTATAACGCAAGCAATTATGTACAAATAATATGAAAACATCGGTTTTGCCTGAACATAGCCACCATATTCGTCATTCATTGTATTAGTAATAACAAAATACAGACTTATCAACGCAAGTGCAGATGAGCCAAATGCAGCAACTGCCTCCTTTCCCCAGCCTTTTCCTTCATTCTTTACCATGCATATGCAAAATGCTGAAATAGGTGCAAGCAGGAATACAATCATTCCTACAGTTCCATTTTCTTCTTCATCTGAGTCATAATAATCATAATAGCTGTCCTGGGTTGTATCTTCCGTTTCAAATGTTAAATCAGCCATACTTACACTTCCAACATTAACCCCTGCACATGACACTGTAAACATAGGAAAAAAGAAGCATGCTGCAGCCACTATTGCAGCAATCTTCATTATAAGTCTGCCATTAATCTTATGTCCTGCAATATTAATAGTCACATCCTTTTCTACAGGTTCTTCTACAGCTTTCTGACTCACCTGCTCTGGTGAAACATATTCATACTTATATTGTGGCTCGCTACTTTCACTGTTTTCAGGCTCTTTATCTCCAAATGCTCCTTTAAATTCAACAACATTGCTTCCAACTTCCGTCCCGCAATAATTACAAAAACGTACATTATCCTCTAGTTCTTTTCCACATTTTTTACAAAACATATGCATTCTCCCATCCTATAATTTCATACCGTTAAAACATCTCTGTAATGGCCATAATAATTATAACTATAACCATCATCACAAGCAGTACAGCGCCAATACACAATCTGACTTTTAGCTGGAATTTAAGTCTATCTTTCCATGTAGTCCTGTACATTTCAGGCTTTTGTGTAACCTTTAACTGCTCTCTTACCTCATCACTTATTGCAGTTCCACATTTCGGACATTTCACCCAACCATTCTGCACTTCAATACCACAATTTTTACAAAACATATGCATTCTCCCTTCATGTAACAAATTGTTTTATATCATGTCTAATCGATCATACATTGTTATCTTCTAAAAAATATTAATTTTATAATTGCAACCGGAATACATATCCACCCTAACATAAGTGCTGAAACTAACTTTTCAATAAAGATACCTCCTGTTTGGGTACTAAATAATATTTTATTCTTATATATAGTTTCCCCAACTGCCCAATATCCTAACGCCAAATAAATAATAAGACCTACCATACTTTTCTCCTTTGATTTATTCACAACTATAGTAAATTTAGTTGTAGACAATATACCATTTACATCTAAAAAAATCAATATATTTCTATTGTATTCTTCAATATTAATTCAAGGATTTTCTCTTAAAATGTATTTTAGGTACATGCCGTTGTTACCTTGTAACCTAATGATAACAATTAGGTGTGACATCATATGTCCAGGGTGTGAAATTTTTTATTTATTATCACATATCAATATCATAAAATATGAAAGCGGAAATAATAACTCCCCGTAAGCTGATTTTGCTTACGGGGAGTTATTATTTCCACTCTTTATCCTGTATTTCCTCTAACAGACAAATTGGCAGGTTTGTCTATATTTCAATTTCACCTGCCTCTCTAAACGCTAAAGCTATCTCAAAATTATTGGTAGGATTATACACCTGCTCGCTTTGCTCTCCCAACACAATATCCCTATAATAAAAGTCTCTAAGATTATTAGTTCCTTTAACATTAGTTAAACGAATATATCTGTTTTTCTGATTAGTTGTTGTAAATGCAATAAATCCTTTATCAATTGTTTCTAATGGTCTGAGATTGTGAGATGTAAATATCAACTGACCTTTTCCCTTTTCAGAAATAATATTAAGCATTTCGCCAAGGAGATATTCAAACACACCGCTATCTAATTCATCTATTGCAACCGTAACAGACGGATTGTTATAGACTACAATTAACAGCTGTAAGTTTGACACAATATTTTTTATGCCTTCTGATTCATAACAGAACGGAATCTGCTTGTTATTCTTCAGAGATATAAGCTGGATTTGCTTGGCAATTTTCCCATCTTTAGTCATTGTTGAGCCTAAATCTACAACACCAATTCTAAGTCCCGGAACCAACTGTTCCAGAACAATATTCATATTCTTAATTACATTTTCAACAATTCCATAAGTATCCTCTGGAATCAATGCCGGCCCATTTAACGAAAGCAACACACCGCCAACTGCTTCTGAAGTTTCATTTCTGTATTTAAATACAAGCGGAAGCGTATTCAAACTAATCAAACCAATACTCTCCGTATCAATAACAAACAACTCTCTATGTCCAAACATATACAAGCTTTCAATAAGTTTCATATAAAGCTCATTCCTGCAATTCCTGCGATATTGTTCTCTGGAAAAAATAAAACTTCTTGAAGTAGCTTTTGTAAGTCTCTTCGTAACGAGCAAATCCATATACTTTTCTTTATCGTTGCCAACCAGTTCCTGCATCTTTGCCTTTGGTGTAAAAAGTTCATCTGTACGCGTATCAATCAAAGGTGCTTTACGCATCTTATCATTCTTAGATTTATAAGAAAATGCTAAAACCTCATCAAAAATTTCCACTTTTTGTTGCAATTTCATTCGTTGTTTCAGCATTGCCCGCAACACTTTCATCTATGACTTTTCTAATGGAAAACTGATACCATACATTATAGACAATTTCAGGATATCGAACCACAAACTCATATATAATACAGAAATGTGCAGAACTCGAAGAATCGGCTCTGCACATTTATAACTATTAACAAAATCTTATATCAATTTTGGGAGTTTGCACAAAACTTGAAACTGTCCCTACTATGTATGATGCATCAACAGCCCATATGACCATTGTATTTGCCCAATATATGTTACTCGCAATACAACAACGCGAAAATGAAAATCTGAGATTTCTTAGTGAATTGTTTTTCTATCTTGTCGATGAAATACCTGACATTACTTTCATCAGAATTTTCAGAATTCTGATGTATGCCTTGATGGCAAGCTTTCAGGAAATCTTAAAACTCAGTAATGATTAGCTGACTGCTTTTACTGCTGATTTCGAGACAAAACTGCAAAATATCTGTGCAACACACTCCATTCGAATATTATAGCAACATAAATCACTCTTTTGTTAGCTGAAATATTGTACTTTCAAGGTACAAATTTCATTTTAGTATGGAAAGTTTTAGTTAATAATTATATAATAATTTATTTCATTACACATTTCCATATGTTAATGTCCTTATACATTCCATATATGCGATATCTTTTACAGTATCAATTGCCTGATTTTCATAATAGTTCATATCGTTTTTATGCTCTTGCAATTCTTTCATATTTTTTTCTAGCTTTTCAGCAATATTTTTTTCATTTATAAAATATGCTTCTAAATCATCACACATTTTTCGATATACAGCTATTTTTTTATCTCTACATTTATTGTGGAGCAAATTCAAAGCTTGATTAATTACCTTTTTCACATATTCATCAGTCTTTTCTTCTCGTATGGAATCATTCATATTCAGAATTTTTACAAATTCCTCAGAATCTTGTGAAATATGCCTTGCAACATAATCTGATACCGTATTGTGAATATCATCTTCAAACGCATCTCCAATACCATAATCAAATTCCACTAAAATATTGTCGGGAAAGACCTCCGATAAAGCATCGATAAAACCATTAATATCTTCCTCAATCTTATCAACAATTTCATCTTCATATTTTCTCGCTTGTGATGCTGCCTGCTGTCTCGTCTCTTCACACATTTTATGGACATCAATAGTATCCTGTACAGATGTAGATGAGCTATTTAAATCAACTTGCTTTTCAAGATATGGGTTATTGCACTGTATTTCATAACCTTTCATCTCAATATCAATATTACCTGTAATCTCACCAACTTTTTCTATTACTTTTCCAACACCTCTGCATGCTGCTCTCTTTACATTTGTTAAAGCTCTACCTAACGAAGAAAAAAATCCCATAATCAACCCTCCCAATATTACCTAACGATTATATTTTCTGAATTTGCACTTATTTCAATTTCTAAGTTTCTCCGAATTTTTCTAATTTTATCTTGTAAGATTTCTATATCACGATTACTTTGTTCTATTTTTTCAATTTGACTTTGATCGTACTCTCTATCCTCTGTCAGTTTCTTTAAATATGCCTTAGAATCATCCAGATAAAGTGATGCATTTTCATTTATCACTTTCATACACTTAATATAGTCATTTATGATTCCATTCACGATATAATTTCTTCTGTTGAGGAGAACCACTTTATTGATTCTATCAAATAAATCATTTACACTTGCATATTTCAAAATGTCATCAGCTTTTCTGCTCACATCCGAGAATTCTAAATCTTCGTCAATTTCTAATAATGCCTTTTTAAATTTCTTTTTCTCTTCTGGTTCAAGATTAATTCCCTGAATTACCTGCGTTGTCATTAAATGCACTTCTGCCGCAACAAAAGCAAATCTGCTAACAGCCATACTATCATTGTTGTATAATTCTCCTAAACGAATCAAAAACTCTTTTTCTTTCTTTTCCCCTTCAGCATTTGTCAACATATCTTTCTTTGTTGCTACTACAAAAATTTTACTTACATCTCCGCCTTTATTTGAAATAACTTTGCTTAAAAAATTAAATTCTGGCTGACATGATAAATTTTCTCCTGTTATACATGCCAAAATCCAATCTGATCTTTTAATATAACGTCTTGTTATATCAGAACGGTATCTTACCGGATCACTCAATCCTGGAGTGTCCACTAAAAACACATCATGTGGTATTGTATCACTCTGATAACCTACCTCAATTTCTTTTACAAAAAAGTGCTTCGGCGCATCTGATTTTGACCACTCCATCATAATACGTGGTAACTCTTCTGAAGAACATGTAATATATTTCTGTGGCTTATTCAGATACTCATATTTGATATTCTCTGCTCCCAACCTATCATACTCATTTCTGAAAACCGTTGCATTTTTTGCAGTACTCCATAATTTATTCCATTGTGCTTCCGTATAAAAGTTTATTTTCAAATAATTTCCTTCACTTGTGGTACGATATTTAACCAGAATTGATGTCTCTGGTGTCGGGTCAACACTTGCTAAACGAGTACCAATCAAAGCATTTATCAAACTTGACTTTCCAGCTTTAACAGTTCCCACTACAGCAATCTCAATTCTTCTTTTCCGATAATCAGAAAAAAATTTCTGTGTAAGTCCATATATTTTTCTATAGACTGGCGCATTTTCTTCTCCTTTATCTTTCATTGCCTTATATGCAATATTTTTAATCTTTTTCATTTTTCGAAATTTATCATCTAGCTCTTGATATAACCAATCATCATCATTGCAATTAGATTCTTTTATAATTTTTGCCAATTCTTCAACCTCCGCCATACATTTCTTTTCAATATCAAAATCTACCAGCTCATATGGAAAAGATTTTGATAAGGCACCACAGAAACTACATACCAATTGATGTGATTCTATTGGATGTCCACAACTACCGCAAGTCGTTGAAACTGATGGCATCATTAACTCAATGTTCTCTGTTTTTCGTTTATACCTTGTAAGTGTTTTTTCTCCCGTTTCTACAATCTTATTAAGATCTTGTATCCGTTGCTGATTTTGTTGTTCTCCATCAATCATAGCATCTACAATTTTTTTGTTTTTCCGCTGGTTACGAGCCAACTCATCAATATGTCCACTGGTTTTACGAATTTGTTTAGCAGTTTCTTCATATTTCTTCTCAAAAGGAGCTGCACCGGCTTCCATTCCACATTTGTATATTTCCATTTGTTTTTTCTTACGCATGAATTATTTCCTCCCTAAGTGTTTTATTCTCCCAATACTATGCTGTACCATTGTTGTTCTAAGAATTCTTTTTTTACTTCACAAATAAAATTCCGATCCGATATCACTCTATAAACTGTAACCATAATTCCACCTATATCCAAGTAATTTAAGGATTTCTTTACAACCTCCGGGTTTCCAGAACTAACTCCCACTGCAGCAGCTATTGCAACCGCAATCACATTACTCGCTGAGGCTATCAGGTTGGAATAACTAAGTATTTTTCTTGTCTTTACTGAATATAGATTCTTATTAGGGTATATAGATTCATCATAATAAAGACCATGAATCATACCAATCAGAGAATTAATTAAAACTGCAAAACCTGCTTGTGATCCAACTTTCACAAAGTTTCCCATGTCCAATCCGTAATTTGCAAGTTTTCGTGCCGACTCAACAGAAATAGTTGAAATGATTGGTAGTGGAAGACTTGCAGTTGAATACATATCAGATTTCAAGTGAATTGCTTCCTTCATAAGAGATACACCAATTTTCTCTTTTCCTTCCACGCCTTCATCTATTAATTTACTTTTACACGAATTAAGAATTTTAAAAGTATCAGCATGCTTTGAAATTTTATCTCTGGTTGTACCATTTGAAGCAGTACCTGTCAAAACATGAAATGACTGTAGTCCATCACTTACTGTAACTGTACTTGTCGCAATGTTCATTGTTCCAAAAATCCATCCAAGCAATGGATCGTGTCCGATTGTTTTAGCTCTATGCGTAAAACCACCACCAATGCCTAAACCATAATCTTTTCCACCATATATTGCATCAAATGGAACCGGATTAGTTATTATCTCATTTATTGATGGATTATATAATCTGTGTACTCTATTTGAATGTTCAACATTATGCCCTTTTGTATTTTTAGCTGCTGTTTTATCGTCACCCCTCTGAGTAATTGTCCCAATTATATACTGTCTGATACATTGCAGTGCCGTTGCAAAGAGAAGAAATGTAATATCTGTTTTATTAAGTTTTGTAGCTTTCTCGAATTGAGCATCAATATCTTCAATTATCGCTGAAGAATATTTTGCAATTTTAGCTGTTCTGTCTGCATCAATTGCAATCTTATTTAAGTCTAACTGCCATCCATAAATTTCTACAAGACTTTTCTCATTTATCTTTGCATTCTCCTTTTTTAATCGATTATAATTAACCATTCTTGCCCCTATCCTTTTATTTATATATAAGACAATTGGTCTTATTTATATTGTTTCTTATATCACTTCCACCATATCCCCTTGGCTTCTCAGCCACATATCAATGCCCTTGCCGAACACCTCTGCAGATATCGTGTATACGCCATCTTTTTCTTCCAGAATCTTCGCAGTTGGCAGCCTGTCAAGAACTGCTTCCACGCTTGTCCCTTTATACTTGAATTTGACCTTTTGAAGCTTTCCACCATACATGAACTGGATTCTTTTTCTGAATTCGCCTTCTTTAAAACGATTTCCATATGGAATCTTGAATTGCTTGTCAAGAACCTTATAGCCTGCAATCCTGTCGATTCGGTATATTGTTGGAAATGCATCATCAATCACATCAAAGTCAGCTTTAACATCTTCATCCTCAATAAATGCCGTCAGGTAGAAATAATACTCTGAAAACATTATTGCCACTGGCTTTACCCTTCGTTTTACAATTGCTCCGTCTTTAGTCCTTTTGTAATCCATTTCAAGATAACGGTTCTGATGAATTGCCTGCCCGATATCCCACATCTTATCAACGAACTCTGATTTATGCGTCAGTTCTATGTAATGAAATTCCTCATTCTTAATAAGGTCCTGTACTATTGCCTTTCCTTCTGCCGGTGTGCAGCGGTCAACCAGTATATCGAGAATGTGCTCCATCCTTTCTCTGGTAAATGCCCTGCTGTCCAGCAGTATCTTGCATATTGCAAGTATCTCGCTGTTGGTCAGCCTTGTCTTATATATCTGGCTGAGATAATGTCCGCCCTTTTTCTTGTCGTATTCAATTGAATTAATTACCCCGCTCTTTTCAGTTTCCTGTTCAAAAAAATCATTAATTGCACTTATATCACGCTGGATTGACCTGGCAGATACGCCATATCTGGCAGCTTCCACCTCTTTGTCAACCACTTCCCCTTCCATCAGGCGCTGATACAGGCTTAATACCCGACTTACCTTGTCATTGTAGTCATTTGCCATAAGTAGTTCTCCTTTAAGTCGTTTGTAAGATTGCACTCATCAATTCACGATTTAATCTGTTAATATTTTAGCACTTTATCATAATAAATGCTAATATAAAATCACTTTCTCTGCATTTTTATACAACATTTTCATAAAAATGTGTTTCAATAATTATACATCACACAAATAATGAAAATATGTTAAAACCTGTAAACATGTATATGATATAAAGTACCATTGCTGACATTGCAAACAGATACACCACCGCAAGTATCGGATACCCTATACTTCTTAGCCTTATAAGCCTGTATTCTTCGTAAAATTCTTCATAATTGATATACGGAGCCTTGTCCTCCTCCGTCATCTTGTTCCATATTTCTCTTGAATTGTATCTGATATTGAACAGAAATGGTCTTTTCAAATACACATAAACTTCACTGCTATCATCTTCAATATTGTTGTCCTGCATAACTGCCTCCTTCGTTTTGTTTATTATTATGATAGCAGACAGGTCGGACATTATATGTCTTAGCGTTATATTTTGTCATAACATTTATAATTCTTATAATTCGAACCTGAACATATCGTATGATTATTTAACGAAATTTTTTTAAAATGTATTGTCCATGACTAATTTTGTTTTAGTTGTAGATAATTATATCATCAGCCAATCAATATTACAATTATATGTATTGTATTTATCATCTTTATTGTGGGGGATTTCATGAAGAATATTGATTTTGAAAGTATTGGAAAGAAGTTGAAAGAAATACGCTTATCTAAAGGTTTGCCGCAGGACGCTGTTGCCAGTGCTGCTGAGGTCAATACTTCTCATATAAGCAATATTGAGAATAACCGTGTGAAAGTTTCCCTGCCTACACTTATCTATATATGTAATGCACTAGGTGTAACTGTAGATTATGTGTTATCCGGTGAGTACGCTTCTGACGATTCTGCAATTGACAGAGAAATTATGAAGGAACTTCAGTCTTTTTCAGATGACGAAAAAGAGCGCGTTCTACGAGTTGTCCGCGCCCTTAAGTAATCTCACAGCATAATTAAAACCTGCCATGAAACTTTCTTTCTTAGCTGTCTCAGCAACTGACATGTATTTGTCCCGTTCACATTCATAATCTTCCCACGTTGCAAGTTCCTGAAACTGCTGCAGTTCATGCTCAATCTGCTGCTCAATATGTTCATCCACATTTTTCATAACATCCGTCTCGCTTACAAGCATGTTATACAATTCTTCAAGTTCGTTCTGCATAAACATTCCACCTTGTGATTTTATTATTCTGCCAGCAGCCACAATTATGACTTACGGCTCTTTTCATATGATAACAGACAGGTCGGACAGTTATTGTCATGTTAAATTCATTTATAAAAAAATCAGGCTTTGGATTTCTCCTCCGCCTGATTACAACTCTATTAATTCAATTCAATATTATCGCTAAACCCACTCATCAGCCTTTTTCTCTTGCCACCTCAAACTCCTGCTTTATCTGTGCAAGAAGCTCAGGATTAACAAGAACATCGCATATTGAATCAGCCATTATCTTTGCTGCATATACTATGGCATTATGCGCCGCATCACTCTTTCCTGCTTTAAGGTAAGCTTCTGAATGTGGCTGTGCATCCTTGTCTGTGAATGCAATTCTTATACATGAGCCTGGAACTTCATATAACACATTGCCGAAATCTGTTGAGCCAGTCCTTTCGCGTGGTGGTGCAATTGATGGGGCATTCTCATATGTTGCATTTGCCATAAGCAGGTCATTGACCTTATGGCACACAACCTTGCTCTTGAATGGAAGGTCTCTCTGAACCTCATATGTTGTTCCAGTCATAAGCGCAGCTCCTTTTAAAATGTTGTAGAATCTCTCTACAACTTCATCAAGGTATTTCGTGCTGTATGAACGGAGTGTATATTCTGCAACAGTAAGGTCCGGAACTACATTTGGAGGACCACCTGCATTACGGATTGTGTAATGCATTCTTGTGTCATCTTTAACATGCTCTCTTAACATCTCAATTGCATGGAATGATAATAACGCTGCATCAAGTGCGCTGCGTCCTTCTTCTGGACTTATTGCAGCATGGCTTTTTACTCCGTGGAATGTTACCACGAAATTCTCGAGTGCCATACATTTTTCATCTACTGATGTATTAGGCGAACCATGCGACATAAATGCAAGGTCAAGCTCTTTCATATAACCTTTATCGAGCATAATTATCTTACCGCCAAGAGTTTCCTCTGCCGGAGTTCCATACACAACAAGCCTGCATGGATAATCCTGAAGGCAGTTCTTTACTGCGATTGCTGCCCCTATTCCGGCAGGTCCCTGAAGATGATGTCCACACGCATGTCCGATTTTTTCAAGAGCGTCATATTCAACAAGAATTCCAATCACCGGGCCGTCACTTCCATTATCCCATGTTGCCCTGAATGCTGTTTCAAGTCCTGTTCCACGCTCTATCACAAATCCTTCTTTTTCAAGATAACTGCACAATATATCAGATGTCTTGTACTCTTCCCCGCTTATCTCCGCAAGGTCGAATATCTCATCTGCCATCTGGCATAAATCTTCTTTATAGCTGTCGATAACCGCTCCAAGCTGCTTCTTAATATCGTCTGACATAATATCTGCTCCTAATCAATTCTAATATCCAATCATTAATGCACCTAGCATAAACAGGCATCCAAGTGCTGTCCATATAAGGAACAGTGGCATCATGAACTTAAGCCATTTGCTATAAGGAATCTTTGATACAGCAAGATATCCCATAAGTGATGATGACATTGGAAGTACTGAGTTAGAGAATCCGTCTCCTAACTGGAACGCAAGTACTGATGTCTGTCTTGATATTCCTACAAGATCTGAAACCGGCACCATAAGTGGCATTGTAACTGCTGCCTGACCTGTTCCTGACACGATTACGCAGTTAATAAGTGACTGACATAAGAACATGCCGACAGCCTTAATTGAATCTGGCATAACATTTACAATATTAACAATTCCATACACAATAGTATCAAGAATATTGGCATCACTTAATATTACCTCAACTGTACGGGCAATTCCGATAATAAGACATCCAACTATGATGCCCTTTGCGCCTTCTCCGAATTCCCTTGCAATTCTGCTAGGACCGTAACCGCTGATAAATCCGCATATTACACCCATAAATATGAACAGACCTGACATTTCTTCAAAGTACCAGCCCTTCTTTGAAAGGCCATATATAAGTATTCCAAAGCCAAGTGCCATAACAATAAGAACTGCAATCTGTCTTACCGTAATTGAATCTGTTACATTGTCAAATGTGTACTCCTGGTCTTCAGGAATTCCATATATTACGCTTTTTTCAGGATGTGCTGCAACCTTTCTTGCATAGCAGATTATGTATGCACTTGTAGCAGCAAGAAGCACAACAAGAATAAATACTCTGTAAGCCATTCCTGAGAACAACTGCAATTCTGCTATATCCTGCGCAACTCCTACATTGAACGGATTAAGTAATCCGGCTGTGAATCCAACCGCTGCACCGAGTGCAATCATTGCTGTTCCTGTAACTTTATCAAGTCCTAAGAATAACGCAAGTGTAATTCCGATAGGAACGAATATCATAACCTCTGATGACATTCCCATTGTGAATCCGAATATAGAAAACAATGTCAAAAATACAGGAATTACAACATATTTGTGCTTAGAAAATGTCTTAGATAACTTCTTGCATAACGCTGTAAGTGCGCCTGTTGATGTAATTACCTGAAAAGCTCCGCCGATTATCAGCATAAATGTGATTGTTGACGCTGATTTCACAATTCCGGTATAGATTGCTGAAGGAATCTTTAACGGATTAAGCGGACTTGATGCTATTCTGTGATAACTTCCAGCTTCAACTAAAGTCTTGCCTGTTGCTGCATCTTTAAATCTTGTAAATTCACCTGCCGGCACAATATATGTTGCCGCTGCAGCAATAAGAATAATTACCACAAGTATTACAAATGTATGTGGCGTTTTCCATTTTTTCTTTGCTTTTGTTTCCATGAAATTTTCTCCCATAACAAATTTATATTTTTATACATTTTAATATAAATCATACTAAAAATAAAATTGTATGTTTTTATCGAAAGTATAAATCTAATTTATAGTTTCGATTGATTGATACATTTTAATTATGTATAATTATTACATTGTTATTGAAACATGCACTATTTTAGAAAGGGAATTCATATGATTACTGAAAAAGACATGCAATATGTTCTTACAATTGCTAATTACGGAAATCTTACCAAAGCCGCCAATGCTCTGTTCTTGTCACAGCCGGCTTTGAGCATACATCTTAAGCAGCTTGAAACTTCACTTGGCATACAGCTTTTTGAAAGGAAAGGCCGCCGCATGATTCTTACATATGCAGGCGAGGAATTCGTGAAATCTGCCAGAGATATTACTATGAAATGCTTTGAACTTGAGGACCGCATGATTGATATTGGCAAAAATGTGGCTGTTAAACTCCGCATTGGTTACATGGTACGTCAGGTTGAGTCTCTCTTTCCTTCTGTTATGACTGCATTTAACAGACTGTATCCACAGTCAGTTGTATATGCCATTGACGGACATCTCTCAAACCATGAAGAGCAGCTTCTTGCCGGTGACCTTGATATGTTCTTTGGATATAACAGTGTGAGCAACACCAGACTTTCCTATGAAACCATATATGAAGACTGTCTTGTTGCCATTCTTCCGAAAAGCCACCCTGCTGTATCTTTCGCAGAGTCTAAAGAATCATGCATCTATCCATGGCTTAATCTTGCGCATGTAAGAAAAGAAAGATTCATCCTGCAGCACAGCAACCAGAGTATAAGACAGCTTGAAGAGGATGCCCTTTTCTATGCTGATGTCCTGCCAGAACTTACCTATAAGATAAGCAGTATTGACGCAGGAATCCGACTTGCCGAACAAGGCTATGGAATTGCATTTACACTAAACAGTTATCTTGCTTCAATGAAGCTTTCACCTGATTCAGTTGTATTACAGGTTGGCGACCCGGACATGCGTATACCATTCTCAGCCGCCTTCCGCAAGGAAGATGAAAACCGGAAAGAACTGAAAGAATGGATACGGCTGACTAAAGAGCTTGTTTCCAGACAATAAAATAACCGGCTGATACTGCATTTAGCTGTACCAGCCGGTATCTTAATATTATTCAATTATAAAACTTCTACAAGCTCAATCCTGAAATTCAGTTCTTTTCCTGCCATCTCATGATTAGCGTCAAATGTAATCTCAGTATCAGTTAAAGCAGCAACCCTAGCTTGGAATGGCTGTCCATACATATTCTGAAGATATACTTTATCATCAACTTTAAGTTCTTCTGCACCAGGAAGCTCACTTATAGGCAATGTTATGAAAGCTCTTGGATCGGCTTCTCCATACGCCTCCTCTGGCATAAGATGAACATCAATAACGTCTCCGACATTCATTGTTGCAACAGCCTTATCAAAGCCCTGAATCATCATTCCTGCTCCACAAGTAAATTCAAGCGGTTCACCTCTGTCGTAAGAAGAATCAAACTGTGTTCCATCATTAAGAGTTCCTTTATAATGAACCTTTACCTTCTTTCCCACATTAGGTCCTTCAAATGATGGTGTAAATGTACCACAGCCACCGCCGCAGCCGCCACAACCACTACCACAGTCTGATTCACCTTCATCACTTCCACAACTACCGCAGCCTGACTCTTCGTCTTCATGGCTTCCACAGTGTCCACAGCCATGACCATCTTCATGATCATGATGATGGTCGCAATTAACTCCTGCTGATGTTAAATCGCCATTAAGATATGCCTCAACTGCTGCATCTGCCTCTCCATCTGCTCCTGAATATACATCAATTCCAGCTTCTGAAAGTGCTGTGACTGCACCATTGCCGATTCCACCACATATAAGAACATCTACACCTTTATCCTTAAGAACAGCTGCCAATGCGCTATGGCCAGCTCCATCAGTGCCAATTACCTCTGCACGGACAATATTATTTCCTTCTGTCTCATAAATCTTAAAGCTCTCAGAATGTCCAAAATGCTGAAAAATCTGACCATTCTCGTATGTTACTGCTATTATCATTAATAATCCTCCTGATTAATATTTATTCTCATACAACGTATGAAAAATCATTTCAAAATCTTAAACAACTAAAACTCAATATCCACAGAACCATTTGCATATTTCATATAATCAAAAAGCTTCGACGCTGTAAGAAGTTCAAGTGGGTCTCTCTCAATATCATCTTCCTCAAATATCTTTGCAACTTCCTGTATTTCCGGATTAGAAAGAGAATTCATATATTCCCTCAGTTCAACTATCGGCATATTAAAAAGTTCTTCTTTGCTCTTCATAAATTAAAATCTCCCTCCAATATCTATTCCGAACGGCCTGTAAATATCACCTTACCGCTATTCCATAATTCTGCTGTTCTTTTAGCTGCATCAAGCCTGTCTTCATCATTTTCAAACCTAAATGATGCTGACTGGCAGCCGCAATCCATACACATCACATAATAAGAGTGATCTTCCTCTTCTAATATAGAAGGTCCAAAACATCTTGGACAATCCTGCAGATCAATCATTTCATAAATTTCCATGCTGCAACTCCTCGTAATAATAATCTAGTTTATCTTATAATTCTACATTCTATTGGGGATAGAAATCAAGTGGAAATAATTATATAACTTACATATTTACACATATTTTATGAATTATACACCTTCAGCAGATTCATTAAATCATTAATCTCCTCAGCTATCTGCTTTCCGTTATCAGTATCCTTTACAAACACCCGCTGTTTTTCCACATAAACAACCTGTGATTCAGACTCAATATCCCTGTTACTATTAATTGCCATATTAATGCTCATAAACGGATGATGTTCTTTAATCTTCATTCCATGAGAATTATAAATAAGTGTATAACCGGCTATTCCTGTGGCGGCATGATATCCTTCGCAGAAACCGCCATCTATAACAATCAGTTTTCCACCAGCCCTTACAGGGTGCTGCCCCTCCTTTGTCCTGACAGGAGTATGTCCATTAATAATGTGTGCATTCTCATTATAAAGATTAAACTCCCTTAAAATCATTTTACAGATTCTTTCATTTTCATACTGGACATAATATGGATTCTTATCCTCTTCAATTACCTTCTTATAGTCAGCATTTCTATCCTTGTCCAGAAAAGTTCTTTCAAATGTTTTGATACACCTTCCAGTCACTGGTGATAATATATTACTCCACAGAAACCACATAAAATCAACTGCATCTGAATCACCGGTTCTTGCCTGCCTTACCATTGACTCGCAATAATCAAGATACTCACGACCTGAATACGACTTGCAATCCACAACAATTCCATCAAACACCCCTTGTTCATCAAGTGGCACACAACCATGAAATAGAAGATTTCCATTATGAATCTTATAAATGCTGCCTTTGTCATATAGAAAATTGATATGCCTCTCAAGCGCCATACTGTTAATGAAATCTGCCCTGAATCTCCCCATCAGAAACATTTCTTCCATAGTAAGCTCATATGGATTATTCATGTCAACAGTTGGAAATTCATTAGTATTAAGAAAATAATCCTTATCCCCTATTCTTACTGTTCCTTTATCCAGATTCATCTTATCCAACAGAAGTCTTCCTTCCATTCTGTATTCCGGGTGTCTCTTAATAAGCTGCCCTTCAAGCTTGAATAAAATCACAGAAATAGCTTTATAGACTGCGTCATCAACATTTTTATCTGAATATGTATTAACTGCGAACTGTAGAAGAAATCTTAGGCTTATTCCATAACCATTCTCAAGAATTGACATAGTTTTGTACTTAATATTATTCCTGACCACAAGTGCCATACACACCGGATTGCCACAAAAAGCTCCCATCCACAATATGTCATGATTTCCCCACTGGATATCAACGCTGTGATGTTCCATCAGAAGATCTAATATCTTATCTGCATGTGCTCCTCTGTCATATATGTCCCCAAGTATATGAAGATGGTCCACAGCCAGTCTTTTAATCAGATCAGTAAGAGCAACAAGAAATTCATCGCCATTATGAAGGCTCAGAATTGTTTCCATAATCTGTCTGTGATACACACTCCTGTTGTCATCTTCATCCTTCTGCGCATGAATAAGTTCATCAATGATATATGCAAAATCCACAGGCATTGCTTTTCGCACCTTGGATCTTGTGTACTTAGAAGACAGAAGCTTTGCAATCTGAATCAGCTGGTCAAGTACATTTCTGTACCATTCATCATTCACCTTATTCTCATCCATAAGTATAGAAAGCTTCTCTCTCGGATAATATATCAGAGTGCACAGCTCCTGCTGCTCATATACAGTAAGTTCATCTCCATACAGCATCGCTACCTTCTCTCTAATTACTCCCGAACAATTATTAATTATATGGTAAAATGCATCATATTCCCCATGAAGGTCACTCATAAAATGCTCTGTTCCCTTTGGCAGATTCATAATTGCATTCAGGTTAATAAGTTCGCGGTAAACTGACTGTTTTGTGGGATATTTTTCCTTTAATAACTTTAGATATTTATCGTATTCCTTCATGGGTTCTCCTTTTATCGTGTATTTGCGGCTTAAATTTCAACTTTCAAACTTTTTGATTTCATACGATTATTATAGGAGATTCATGTATAAAACACAATAATAACTAAGTCCGAGACAATGTCCCATATTTTGAAGCAGATGTTTTATCAGTATTTTCACGAAAAGCTCGTACACATCTTTCCTCTTCTGGAGTAAGGCTCAATTTGCAATCCTTTTCATCAAGCAATTCACATATGCACTTATATAACATTCTATTCTGCAGATTTATCGCTAACCCCCGTTCAATTAACGAATGCAGTACAAAACTGGCTGTTGTTACAGCATGCAATAAAATTTTAATATAAAATATAGAAGATTATTAAATTATGTCATAAAATTCTCGGCTTAATTAATAATTAGATTTAATCTATATACTGAAAAGACTGTGGTGCACTATTTACTCCGAAATCTTTTAATTCTTTTGGCTTGCCATATTTGATAACGTTTTTTAATTTATAAGCAACTGCTTGATCTCTATCTCTATAATATTTATCAAAAAAATTTTTATCAATTCCTGACTTTGCTTTTGTTTTTTTCCAAATAGTCTCTGGTTCATCAACAAGAACATCTTCGACTTCAGCTTCTCCTACTATTTTCATAATTGGAGTTGTAGAATAAATTAGGATCTTATCTACATGTCTTTTACATGCCTTTTTTCTAAATTCATATTTTTTACTTCCATTCAATATATTTTCTACATGATTAGGATTAATTGATAATAATATTGCACACATTATTTTCACTCCATTTCAAAATTTTATATAACATATTATACTGTAATCAATTTATGATTGCAACTCAGCCCGAACATTAGTTCTTGTCGATAAAAATTTCATTGGTCTCTCCCATATGAATTATTTTTTTAAACTGTTCATTGGTCATTTCAAAAAAGCCCCAATATTGATTTCTCTCTAAGCCAATTTCTTCAATCAAGTCATGACGTACAATCCTCTTTTTTAAAGCTGCATTGTAAGTCATTTTTATAGCTTTACATCCTCCTTGACGAAACCAGTGATATAAATCATTCTTATCAAACACACTATATTTGCTTATATATCTGTAAAATTCTTCAAACGAATTAAATTCATTCTGATTTTTCACTTCTTCTATAACACAAACAGATGTTGCTACTGCAGAATACTCCGCACTTTTCCCATTTTCAGCAGTTCTATAAATAATAACTATATCTCCATATTTCAACATTTCAACTTGTTTCATTGAACATACATATACTTTTTGAATTGAATTTGTATAAGAAACATCTGTAATAATATTTTTATTCTCTGTGGTTAGAATAGAATCTGGAAACATAATTGAATGATATTTAGGATAAATACCCAACAAATATTTCTTTACTGATTTGTAATCAACTAAAGGAAAATCTTTTTTAATATCTCCTGTTATTATATTCATTCTTTTCAAATAAACATTTTCTTTATTTTCACCTTTTCCTTTTGTTCCATAAAATTCAAAACCAAACTGTTGCACCAAATCGATAAGTGATTTATGTTTTTCATAAATAGTTACATAACACACATCTACTTTTTCGCACAAAGCACAATCCATAATTATTTTGATAAATTGTTCTCCCATTTTAGTTCCATGTGCATCAATTTTAAAAGTTCCAACCTTTAATATTTTGTCAGCATAAATAGGTGGCACAACATCTTCAACATACATTTTTTCAATTTTCAAATACAAAAAACCGACTAACTTTTCATCAATGTATTGAACAAATGCATTCTGATTACTTTTTCTTTTAAACCAATCATCAAAACCAGGATAATCTGCTCTTAAAGATTGAAAAAAAGGATCTTGTAAATTAATTTCTTCAAATGTCTTTTTTATAATATTATTCAATATATCCCCTCCAATCTCATTAATTTTTCATAAATTCTGCTTTAGTACACCAATTCTAGAGAATATAATTATTGCCATTAAATAACATAAAAATCTGATAATGTATACTCTCTCTTATGTACTCTCGACGCTTCATTATACTTCCTCATAGCAACCGCAATAACCATTTGGTACTGAAGTAATTCTTCATGAAATCATAGAATTTTACATTTATTATCTTTAAATTCTTTTTGCAGAAACTATTTACCCATACACAAGCTGTTTGTATGTTTTATTATCAACCAAAATTCTATTTGGAGAAATTACAGAAACATTTACTCCATTTTTATCTTTCTTCTTTCGGGTTATTTCTCCATACGCAATAACCATAATTTTATTGGGATGTTTTTGCACTAATTCTTTTACTTTGGATACATATATTTCAAATTCTTGCACTCCAGACGATAATTCATTTGAGTAGAACGCTTCTGGAAAAGCAATATTAACAGTACTATGTTTCGTTGCTAAATTAAAGTAAGCATATTTTCCTTTTTTCTTATCCTCTTCTAACTGAACATTACTTATAAATCCGTAAACTGATTTTCTACATCCAATATCATCAGTACTTATATATTCAGCATCTTCATAATAAATTCTTGGCAAATATTCACTCTTTTTCCCATTTTCATCACCTTCAAATACTGCAACTTCATCTTCGCCAATTACATCAACTTCCATACTACCATTAGGAGGATCAATTATATCTTCATCCGAATATTGTTTAAGTAATCCCTCCATTTTTCTTTTTAATCGTCGTAATATTATTTCTTCACTTAGCTCTATACTTTGATAATAAGCATTTAACTTTTTTCTTCCCATTTTACCCTTATAATCAACATGATAAGGACAACTTTTTTCATGTAAATTTCCCTCTTTATTCCATGTACTAAAGAATTTAATATCATTTTTTCTTTGTGTAAATTTTATTCTAGCTTGGCATCCCTTGATGCATGTTAAATACCCTTTGTATTTTGCTTCGTATTCGTTTTTCTCTAAATTTTCGCAATATATTTTCTTCTTGCTGTCTCCTTCAACATTTGATATTGCATACATTATTTTTCTTGCCATGTATTATACCTCCATTCTTTGGTATCCATTTTAAAAAAATTATTATTTATCAACCTATCATATAGTATCATTTTAATCGCAAATATTTTGCAACATATTATAATTTTCATTATCTACGACCATACAATTTAGCTTATGCCTTCATTATTGCGTTCAAAATATGACTCTTCAACTATTGCATATCACTTTATTAATAAAAATTTGATCAGTTAATAATTCTTTCACAAACAGTTTAGTTAAAAAATAAGCACATCAATTTCTCCTTCTTTTTAAAAATGGAATTAAATTACATGTAACACTTCAAGAGAGGCCTCATCAACCTCTCTCCATCATATATTCCAGTCCCCAAGGGGACTTCGTTTTACAACCTGAATTAACCCAACCTTACCCATAGTACCTTACTCCTTACCCTATGTATCCTTGAATTAATCCAAACAATTATTTTCACAATCCGACTTGTCTAAATATTAACATATTATAATCAGTTTATCAATCAATATTGCAATTCTCTACCTGAATTATCTGCTCCAATCACAAACCACATTCCAGAATAACAAAAAAACTCCGCCAGCAAAGCAAATGCTTCACCAACGGAGGTCAATTTCACATATATTAAATTAAAAATTTATGCATTATTTTGTGTCCATAACAAAACTAGAACTAGACAAATACATACCTGCATCTCAATCAGACCTTCGTAACAATAGCAACCCAGTTTCCCTCTATTTCCACAGTTTTATTACCTGCAGTTATATAGAAACTATCACCCACCTTATATGCCTTAACATCTTCTCCTACGCGGATAGTTCCACATCCTTCCGTAAATATCACAGAGCGGAAATAAGCTGTATCAACATTAATAGATACTGAATCGGATATATCATATTTATAACATTCAAAATACTTGCAGCTTACTAATAACTGACCTTCTGATGAGTCCTCTTCAATAGTTGCTGCGGCTTCATTCGTAGCTTCATCATATGCATTAATGCTGCTTTCATATGGCACATATCTTTTAGTATCCACAACATCAAGAGCCTTATCTACATGCAGCTCGCGCTTATTTCCGAACTTGTCCCTGCGGTCATAATCATACATTCTGTAAGTACAATTTGAATTCTGCTGGATTTCGCATATAAGGATTCCAGCTCCGATAGCATGAATCGTACCGGCTTTTACCATGACACAATCGCCTTTGCTGACTTCAACCTTATTAAAAATTTATGTTATATATTCCATCCCATTCATTATCATTAATCCACCCATTCCCAATCCTATCCGTACACCCAGCAATCATCTCATCATCCGAAATATAATTTACAATATTACATATAGGAATATTCACGGTTACAAGTATATCTTGTAACGGCATTTTATTTTCTAAAAACATAAACCTGAATAACCATTTTCTGAAATTAGCGGGAGAAAAATTATTATAAGACCTGACCCTTTTATATCCAACTGCAAAGATTCTGATTACTATCAACACATTTTTATATTGTACTTTTAAAATTCAACATGCTCTCCTGTCAAATTTATTTTTCGTTGTCAACATTGTCAACCTCTTGCTGACCTTTTTCTTCCATATTTTGCATATATTTTTTGGCATCCTTCATAAAGCTAACCGCAATCATCACAATTACCGCTCCAATCGGGAATGCCGCCACAATACTCACCGACTGAAGATTGTTCATAGAACTTTCTGCAAACAACAATGCAATCGGAAGCAAAATCAGCAAAATACACCACATCAACTGAATGCCCTTATTCGGTTGCTCACCATCTCTCAATGTGTGATAGCTGTAGCAGGATGCTGTCAATGCAATTGAGTCAAAAGACGTCGCATAAAAAGCAATCATTGTCAACAAAACAACTACCATAATAACAGGCGCACCCGGCATCGTCTTAATGATAGATACGATCATCCCGTACAGGTCACCGCTCTCCAGATACTGTGCAATAAAGTCAGCTTTTCCGGTCACCTGCATTCCCATAGAGTAGTTACCCAGTACAATAAAGCTCGTCAATGTGGAACCAACACCAAATATATAGCCACCAAGAATTGTCTGACGCACTGTTCTGCCACGAGAAATGCTTCCGATAAAGGACGGAGCAGCCACACACCAAACCATCCAATAAGCCCAATAGTAAATCGTCCAATTCTGCGGAAAGTTCGATGTACGGAGCGGGTCAGTAAATGTAGACAGATCAACAAAGTTCTGAATCATTCGACCAAGTGCAATCTTCCAATATCTGGTCATTGGTGAACTTCTCATGAAACTTATTTATGCATGGAAATTATCTATTCGTTATTATGTATTATTTTAATCGATAATTAAAAACAATTATTCTTATTAGTCATCAATCAACCGATACTCCCCATGAAATTTGATTTTTCCCTTTTCCATTAGGTTTGTTTTCCCATGATGTAAACAAAAATTTATCAAAATCAAAATATTTTGTTTCTGAATATAGGTATTGTCTGTCATAACTCCCTATGTAAGTGATAAAACCAGTATGTGTAGAACGTAATTCATGCTCTCTCCATGTAAGTGATGGACGCAATTGCTTGTACAAACCATAATTAAATGCATCATCCATTTTCATGTGCTTAATAAGTTCTGAATAATCCCCATTATAGTCAATAAAAAGTGCGAGATTAATCGCACATCGTGCAAATATTTCATCATAAACTCTTTTGGAATAATATGCTACCCCATCATATCCAAGTCTTTTACATGCCATCATAATCGACTGAGAAATTATATACTCAGATTTAAATGTTCTTCCTCCTTCTTTTATTCTGTACGAAGTTGCAACCGTAAGCATATATAATTTCAGCCAACAGTGAACTCTATTCTCTTCAAAATTATTCAAAGCATGAAAATCTCTTATAGAAACTGCCAGATTAAAAACCTTTTGTGTTCCATCTAAAAGAACAGGCGATACATTAAAATTATTTTCAGAAGGGAAACCAGTTTCAATCCAGCAACCATATGAAGAATTTGCCAAATATAAACTTGGATTTCCTGGAATACTAAAACGATAGTTTCCTGATTTTGACCTCAATTTTAATGGCAAATGTAGCATATCTTTTGCCTCATAAGCATTAGAAGGATTTCCTATTCAACATCTAAAAAACTGTATTTCTGTTTTGGAAGCACCAGTAAAAGCATAACTATTGTTCAATAAGCTCACAGCAAATGAATCTTCCCCTATATCTTTAATAAAATTTCTTATTATTATGTTGCATTTTTCAATGTCTGCTTTATAATAGCACTTTAATGCTTCCAGTATCTTATTTTTAAACTTCTTAATTATTTTAATACTTTCATCATCAGCTTTTGCAATTTCTGCCTGCTGTAGCACAATCTTATATTTTTCTTTCAAATCATTAAGGTAATCAAAATCTTTTTCCAAAACAAACGGTGAATACAAATCTTTGCAAATAAATCCGCTATTTAACCATAATAAGCTCATATATGCTGTTCCCCTTTAAGCAATAGTTTATTTCTTAATTGTTCTCATTCATCAAATGACATGCAACAATACAATCAAAAATTTTTATATTAAATTTCATACTCTGAAACAATGACAACCCATATATTAAATATTATCTAATGCTATACTTTCCTAAATTCATTTAACAAGAAAAAATACCATCAATGAAAATCTTATCACCAATGGCATCTTCCTTGTTAATCAATGATTACCCTTTTCAAATTTAAAATAAGATTGTTATTTTATTGTTCCTATTCTATACTTTTTCCCTCATTAAAAATGTTTTGTATAATTATTTTCCATTGCTCACTAATATCTCTCCACTCTTTCCAATTGTCATTAATATAGCAATATGCTTTGTACGGTTTATCTGATGTTGGTGCTGTATATCCCAATACATCTTCAACACAATTTTCCAATACAAACAAATGATCATCATAATCCAAAGCCTGTCTAATAGGTTCATTGAATATTACCGCTCCCTGAGTATCAGCATCCTTATCGTGCATTACATAAATATCAATATGCATTGCTCTCAAATATTTTATCAATGGAATAATTGCAGCTTTACCTCTTGCCCTTAGTATATACCAATCTGACAAAATCTCATTTCTTAAATTTATTGGTAATTTACTAATAGTCTCTGATAATACTACTTGTTCAGTATCTCCTTCTATAATTAACACTTTTTTTACAAAAAAACATTTTGCAATTGAATCTTCCACTCGCAAAAGCATCTTAATATAATTTTTATCATCTTCCTGCAATTTCAAAAACTCTTTTGTGATATTAAATGCATCACTTTTAACCGTTAACGCTGTACTTTCTTCTAATTTAATAAGAGATAATCTATTCAATGTTTGCTTTGGTTTTTTACTCAAATCAATCATATATGGAGAATGTGTTGTACAAACAATCTGGTTATTTCCTGATTCAGCCAAACTATAAATTGTATCTCTCATTTTGCTTATTGCATTTGGATGTAAATATATTTCTGGCTCTTCAAAACCTATAATGAGCTGTCTTTCTTGCGTAATATCTTTTTTATTATCGCGCAATGCCTTATATCTAAGTAATGCAAATACAGTTGAACGAATCAAGCCTGTTCCTTGCAACTTAGATGATGTTGAAACATTACTATTCATTTGAATATCAAATACTGGTCTTATCACTTTATCCGCATCACTTAAATTTGCCAGAGCACTTATACCCGTATGAGGAAAAACATCAGAAATAATACTGTTGATTTCTCCTATCATCTTTGATATTTCTGTACTATCATCAGATGGATCTAATTCTTGTGCCAGTTTGTTTAAATATTCTTGTGCCAGCCTATAATTTTCAGATTTCTCTCGTACCTCATTAAACAACTCATTTAAAGTTCTTTGTAATGTTCCAGATGTTCCAGAGATTTCTCCCTCACTATCTTGGGCTGGAATCAATAAATATTTAGGCAATTTACTTAGTACATTTTGTGGAATACCGCCAGGGTTTTCTACCCAACCTTCTTTACTATAATCAATATCAAATATATCTTCTATAACATCGAATAACGCTCTTTCCTTTGCAGACAATTTTTTATCATATTTTATTTTTTTTATTTCATCTGTAAGTTCATCTTCTGAAAGTCCTGCGTCCAAATAATCTTGAATACATATACAATCCCTAAATTTACTTTTCAAAACTTTAAGATTTTCAAAAGTCTCTATCTTTACCTTCCCACCTTTAGGATATGTTTTCCTATATATAAATTTCAATCCAGTATCAAACGGATCATTTATATCTGGTTCATAATTCAATAAACGACCTTTAAATCCTCTCCAGGAATTTGCTTCTCTAGGAATTCTACGAAACTCCGCAGTAAAAACTATATTTTCAACTGCTATTTTTCTTTTTCCTTCTTCTTCCAATGCATAGAATTCATCTATAGGAATACTCGAATTTGCTCCCAACAAATAATCTAATGCGTATAAAACACTACTTTTTCCAACATTATTTTCTCCAATCAAAAATGTTGAATCTGAAAACTTAATCTCTGTTTTATAATGTTTTCTAAAACCTTCTATACATAATGAATATAATTGCATAAGTTATGTCTCCATCAAAAATATTTATATTTTTTCACCCATCACTTTAAGAGAGGCCTCATCAACCTCTCTCCCATCAAATATCCCAGTCCCCAATGGGACTTCGTTTTACAACTTGAATTAACCCAACCTTACCCATAGTACCTTACTCCTTACCATATGTATCCTTGAATTAATCCAAACAATTATTTTCACAATCCGACTTGTCTAAATATTAACATATTATAATCAGTTTATCAATCAATATTGCAATTCTCTACCTGAATTATCTGCTCCAATCACAAACCACATTCCAGAATAACAAAAAAACTCCGCCAGCAAAGCAAATGCTTCACCAACGGAGGTCAATTTCACATATATTAAATTAAAAATTTATGCATTATTTTGTGTCCATAACAAAACTAGAACTAGACAAATACATACCTGCATCTCAATCAGACCTTCGTAACAATAGCAACCCAGTTTCCCTCTATTTCCACAGTTTTATTACCTGCAGTTATATAGAAACTATCACCCACCTTATATGCCTTAACATCTTCTCCTACGCGGATAGTTCCACATCCTTCCGTAAATATCACAGAGCGGAAATAAGCTGTATCAACATTAATAGATACTGAATCGGATATATCATATTTATAACATTCAAAATACTTGCAGCTTACTAATAACTGACCTTCTGATGAGTCCTCTTCAATAGTTGCTGCGGCTTCATTCGTAGCTTCATCATATGCATTAATGCTGCTTTCATATGGCACATATCTTTTAGTATCCACAACATCAAGAGCCTTATCTACATGCAGCTCGCGCTTATTTCCGAACTTGTCCCTGCGGTCATAATCATACATTCTGTAAGTACAATTTGAATTCTGCTGGATTTCGCATATAAGGATTCCAGCTCCGATAGCATGAATCGTACCGGCTTTTACCATGACACAATCGCCTTTGCTGACTTCAACCTTATTAAAAATTTATGTTATATATTCCATCCCATTCATTATCATTAATCCACCCATTCCCAATCCTATCCGTACACCCAGCAATCATCTCATCATCCGAAATATAATTTACAATATTACATATAGGAATATTCACGGTTACAAGTATATCTTGTAACGGCATTTTATTTTCTAAAAACATAAACCTGAATAACCATTTTCTGAAATTAGCGGGAGAAAAATTATTATAAGACCTGACCCTTTTATATCCAACTGCAAAGATTCTGATTACTATCAACACATTTTTATATTGTACTTTTAAAATTCAACATGCTCTCCTGTCAAATTTATTTTTCGTTGTCAACATTGTCAACCTCTTGCTGACCTTTTTCTTCCATATTTTGCATATATTTTTTGGCATCCTTCATAAAGCTAACCGCAATCATCACAATTACCGCTCCAATCGGGAATGCCGCCACAATACTCACCGACTGAAGATTGTTCATAGAACTTTCTGCAAACAACAATGCAATCGGAAGCAAAATCAGCAAAATACACCACATCAACTGAATGCCCTTATTCGGTTGCTCACCATCTCTCAATGTGTGATAGCTGTAGCAGGATGCTGTCAATGCAATTGAGTCAAAAGACGTCGCATAAAAAGCAATCATTGTCAACAAAACAACTACCATAATAACAGGCGCACCCGGCATCGTCTTAATGATAGATACGATCATCCCGTACAGGTCACCGCTCTCCAGATACTGTGCAATAAAGTCAGCTTTTCCGGTCACCTGCATTCCCATAGAGTAGTTACCCAGTACAATAAAGCTCGTCAATGTGGAACCAACACCAAATATATAGCCGCCAAGAATCGTCTGGCGTACTGTTCTACCGCGAGAAATACTGCCGATAAAGAACGGAGCCGCCACACACCAAACCATCCAATAAGCCCAATAGTAGATTGTCCAATTCTGTGGGAAATTCGATGTGCGGAGCGGATCAGTAAACGTAGACAGATCAACAAAGTTCTGTACCATTCGGCCAAAAGAAGAAAAACCAGTTTCAATAATGTACCGTGTTTCTCCACCAAACAACAGCACAAAAGCAATCAGACCAAAGAACATATAAATACAGATATTGGCCAGCTTGCTGATTCCCTTAAATCCATGCAGCAAAGAATATGTATATACCGCACAGGTAATCAGAAGAATAATAATGTTGATTACAGTACGACTTACAGCAACATGGAACAGCTCGCTAATAATCGTTGCCATCAGTGGTGTTGCCACGCTAAATGTTGTAGCAGTGCCGGCAAGAAGTGCAAACACAGCTAACAGGTCAATAATGCGACCTGCCCAGCCATCGGTATGCTTTCCAAGGATCGGACGGCAAGCCTCTGAATACTTCTGACGGTTTCTTTTTCTTACATGAAGCATAAAGCCAAATGCAACGGCCAGTACCAGATAGAATCCCCATGGAATAAAACTCCAATGGAACAGAGGATATACGCCTGCCCAATCCTGAATACTCCCCATCTCTGCCAGATGTGGATCAGTTGCATACAATACCCATTCTGAGAACGAATAGAACAGAATATCTGCAGCAAGCCCACAGGTAAACATCATGGAACCCCATGCAAAGAAGGAATACTTCGGCTTTTCATTCTGCTCGCCAAGGACGATATTACCATATTTAGAACCAGCAATATACAGAGAAAGGATAAAAATCCCCAATCCAATTACTAAGTAATATGTACCAAAAGTATCACCAAAGAAAAAACGAATCTGGCTCAATACAGCATTCGATTGTTCCGGTACAAAAAAGAATAGAACACATAATGCAATCACGATTGCCAAAGGCACCAGTGTTATCATCCAGTCTATTTTTCCATGTTCTTTTTTCGTATTCATTTACTTTTCCTCCACATATTTTTTGTAGCTGGCATCCAGAGCAATTAGCTCGCTCAGATTGTCCACTTCTATAATATCGTCCCTGTTCATAGGACGGATACCCAATTTGAAGTCATGGGAATGACAAAACATTGCTACATCATCCCAATATATCTGCCGATTTTGTTTTTCTTCAAATTCTACTTCCAAGAAATGTTTCAATTTTCGACCATCTTCCGCTGTCCATCGGGAAATGCTATACAGTTGCCAGCCACCCTTGCCTCCAGTCCGGCTGCAAGAGGTCACAATTCCCTCTTTTACAGTCTGAAGCCATTCATCAGTTTCATCGTCTGTCCAAACGCTGTTATACCCTGAGCGTTCAAATTCTGGCGAAAGAATCTCAGGATTATAAACAATCTGATCTCCATCCATAATAATCGCATTTTCTATATGATCTCGCGCAACATAGAGTGACGAAATATTATTGCATGTATCATAATATGGATTTTCAATAAGCTTGACTCCCGGATACTCCTGCTCCAGTTTCTCAAATTGCTCTTTTAAATATCCCACTACTATATAAATTTCATTGATTCCGTTTTTGTGTAAGCCCTCAATCACCGTATCGATCATGCGAATTCCCTTCACACGAACAAGCGGTTTAGGAGTGGTCAGTGTAATTGGATGCATTCGATTACCCAGTCCTGCTGCCATGATGATTGCCCTTTCTACTTTGTGCATTTATTTATCCTCCCTCTCTTTTTGCTTTTTTAATTCATCTTGAACGATCCGATAGTATTCTTTTGCATACCGATACTGCCGCAGCGAATATTCACCAAATTCCACGCCCAAGTTTCGCTTATACTCACACCAGTTGCTCCACAACAGTCCACAAGCCGCAATGTAACAATAAATTTTAATTCTGGTTGCATCGTCATATCCTTCCGTAAAATATGCAGCTATCAACCGATCGACCTGTCGTTTATTATAAAGCGAATAAATACAGAACATTGCAACATCAACCTGAGGATCCTGCATTCCTGCATACTCCCAGTCGATCAGTCTAATTTCCTCTTGGCCATCCTTCTCAATAAAAAGGAAATTATCTGGCACAGCATCAATATGCGTCAGAACCTTCTCAGATACATTGGCATCAATATAGGACTTCAACGAAAGAACATTTGCTTTCGTCTTTGCGTAGTCCTTGTAAACAGAAGGCTTACCATCCCATAGAGATTCATAAAACTCCATCTGACCAAAGATGTCAAACTCATGGTTTACTTTCAACTTCATTTCATGGAAATTTCTTAACCTCTTCATGCACTTTTTAACATCTTCGTAATTTAACGGATCACATACTCTGGCTCCTTCCAGAAACTCCGTAATTTTATACCCGTTTTCAGGATTAATATAAGCAATATCATCGCAGATTTTTTTGCCATCTATTGTGTGATATACTTCTGCTTCCTGTTTGCGATTGATTAACTGATCTGTTCCTTCGCCCGGAATTCGCATGATATATTTCTTTCCTTTGCAGGTAAACAGGAAAGAACGATTCGTCATTCCTTTTTTCAAAACTGTAATATCAGTAACGTCATTTGCATCCGCATTCAGCGCCTTACATATCACTTGAATTGCGTCTGTCTTCAGCTGGCTTGAATCGCTGTCAATTTCCCTGAGTTGCTCATAAGTATTGATTTCAACAACATCTGTTGAATGCACTACGCGCGCTGCCACCATCATTCGATCTTTATGATATAGAGCTTCTTCCCAGAATGAACCGTCGTATCTTTGGTTCTTGCACAGTTCCGCTACTCGCTTTTCTACTACATCTGCATCCTCCTTAATCAGATAACAAATTCCAATCATCGCATTACCGCCAGATGCCTCCGGCACAGTGACAAGTTCCATTTTCCGATTGACACGGACATTGCTTTCATTGTCTACAAGATCACTGACCATATACCATGAATATAGTTCGTGCCGATGGAAAGGATTACGATCGCACCATATATCACAAGGAACAATATAAGAATTTTCCAAATGCTCCTTCACCAATATCAGTGAATGGAGGTTATTCTTGGACGCATATTCAGAATTAACAACGAGTTCCACTCCATACTCATCAATCAGGTATTCGTACTTTTCCTTCATGAAGCCCACTACTACATAGATTTCCTTGATTCCAACTTCATGAAGCTGCTTGATAATACGTTCAATAAGCGGTTCTCCATTGACTTCGAGCAGTCCTTTTGGCATTTCTGTATTAATAGGAACCATCCGCATTCCAAATCCTGCTGCTAAAATAATAGCCCTCTGCGGAGTTTTTTCTTTGAATTCTGTAATCGCTTTCATCGTTGGACGGATCGAATCATCTAAATAATCCATCTTAATAAGCTCTTTTAATGAGCGATTCACCACACCGAGCGAATGCCCTGACACTTCTGCTAAAATTCGTTGATTAATAAAAGGTTCTAGCAAAAGCACATTTAAAACATCCGATTCTTGTTTATTCATGAACGTCTCCTTTTCTCATTTCGTGAACATAAATTTTTTAGAAAACCCGGGGAATTTGCACCGGGTTCATTTTTTTAGCAAAACTCACAATTGACCTAAATAACTTCTATTTTTAACAAGCTGTACAAAGTTATCTTCTTTGCAATTCTCAGTAAATAAAGCATTTGCAGCGTTAATCATCTTTATAGCCAACTCGATTGACTCATTAGTAAGCTCATTGAATCTTTCCAAATTCATGGTGTCGCATTTCGTATTATTATATGACAAACTCGACAATTTTCCCCTGCAACGCTTCAAAATCACATTAATCAATCCAAGCCGATCACAACAAATATGATAATACAATTTTTGATAATTATACGCTGTTTTTAAATAATCATCACTCCAGCCATATACCACTTTCATTGTATTCGCTAATGATGCACATTTGTAGTAATCAGAAAAACAACTTGTGACGTAGCCACTTGTATGTCCCTTCTTCCTAAGCACCATCATGTCTAGTGCATGTTCTACCGCCTCATGCATTCCTGCATGCCCATCTGTCAATTGATTAATTAGCGGATGCAAGGTAGAATCTAGGGCAAAGTGACAAATGAATCCGCAGAGTATTGAGAAATCTTTATCGTCATGGCAATTATGGGCTAGTCTGATCAAAAATTCTCCGCATTTCTTTTCATGCATAATTGCTCCACGTTTGTTTATCCCATGTCGGAAATAACGAGGAAAAATAAACCTATACGACATATATGCATCAGGTGCCATTACTCCATACTGAAACACATTTTCATCGATTCTTGTTATTATTTTTTCATCTAATCGCCTTAGAACCCTAGTCGCCATCTCGTTATGTAATACTATATCTGGCATTATCTTTCCTCTTTATCAAACTAATAATTCAATACACAGCTTTTACTTCCGTCTTATCATCCCGCAAACTGCTTTCCACATTTCATTCTTAGAAGCACACCAATATAAGAGTGCACAAAGGCAATATAGAATTCCACCAATCAGGATTTTAACAACTAGCGAAAATACACCTGTGTCTAATACCTTTCCTATGAACGCTGTAAGAGTTTGCTTGTTTTTGAGTGGCATAATGTAATTCCTCTGTTTTCACGGTTCCTGATTACATTCTACCTCCTTAGCAGTCCGCTTGTCCGGCCTTTAAGTAACCTGACTTAAAGGGATAACCACATTCCTCAATTTTATTCACCCATATTGGTAATGCCATTTTCATTCTTCCTATCAATCCGTTCTACATGAAAAGGACATTATAATATGTTCCTTTTTCCTCCATTTCACTCATTTGGTCTTCGTTAAATTTCCAAGATAATTTATGAAACGCAGTCATTTCCTTAGTTGCATTCCATACTCTTTCATCATATTTTTCTGTAAAACGAAGAAGTAAGATGTGTGGTATAGAACTACTTACCGGAATTACTTTCATCCATTCCTCTGGATATGCTTCCAATGCAAGTTCTATAAAATCATGAATCAAAAAGTAATCCACAAGTTTTTCATTATATTTCCAGTATTCGTATAATAGTTCCTTTGTCAGTGACACAATTGGATGATTTGTGCATGCAGTTATAAACCAACTAGAAGTCCTCTGTGCATGAGCGTCTAGTCCTGGCTTCATAATCTGATATATAAAGAAATCCGAATCCCATACATATGAGGGAATATTTTTTCCACTACAGAAAACCGTTGCATCAATCCATGTTCCACCATAATGTTCAAGGAGTTCCAAGCGCAAAAAGTCAGTCATGTGCGTGCGTGTAATCATACCCGAATCAATCTTTTTTTGAATATAATCCGGAAATGTTACCCATTCTCGATAATTCTCGTTTGTTAGAAGCACAATCTCTCTGTCCTCTAGATTGTCTTTTAACGACTGGTAACATTTTTTTACAATTAAAGGAGCGTCTTCCATTCCTTGCAACCAACACACCCACACTCTATTACTGTGTTCTCGTGGAAGCATAGATCTATCCGAATCATTTTTCTTGAAATCAGATATAAACGTTTTATACTGTCTGCGAAGCCTCCCAACAACTTTGTTACTAACCGATTCACGCACTATCTCAAGTGATTTTTTTGATGTTCCTTCGACGACAGTCAGAAGTAAAGCGTGAAAAAGGACATGAGATTGTGCATATTCCTTCAGCACCTTTTTACCGTTTACTTTTTTAAAAAGACTTCCAAAAGAACTCATAATTATACTTCCTCTACTCCGTGAATATTTCGATTATCTTGTGAAGGCGGGGTTCTCCAATCTCCATAATATGCCGTCAGATATGTATTATAATCAGCTGGGCCAACTACCATTACATCTTCAAATTGATATTTTTTTCCGTTTCCGTAAACTTCCCTTTTTACAATTCCCTCTATTCCCCAGTCCCCTTGAAATGATGCAACTTCCTCAGCAGTATCATAAGGAATCGAACTTAACAGTCTTTGATACTTTTCTCCCTGCTTAATACTATCCAGCCTATTCTCGATCTTTGTAATCTTAGCAAGACCAATAATAGCCTTCTGATACCAAGGACGCTTTCTTTTCAGGTTAACAACTTTGCTAAAATTAGCCAATTGACACATTCCTCTTCTATATACAAAGCGCAAATGAAAAATTTGTTTGCCAATTTTAGTCCTCGGTGCTCCATCTATGGCGTTAATATCTATCCATGCTCCTGTTTCTAAAACTTCACCAGCAGTATTTAAAGTAAAATCCTTCTTCTTACTACAAAGTTTAGAACAAACCGTAACATGCGAATCACCGTCTTTATACGAACTCGCATATAAGTCATCTGGAAGAACTTTATCAGCAATCTCGAAAAATTTCTCGTAGTCAGGACGAGGCATTGCAACGTCAACATCGTCATCCCACGGAATAAAGCCTTGATGACGCACTGCTCCTAGGAATGAACCATATATAATAAAATAGCGCAAATTGTTTTCTTCGCAAATTTTAATAAATGTCTTTAATATTTTTAAATCCTCTTCTTTAAGTTTGTTCAATTTATGATCATCTTTATGTAATTCGTTAAACATAGCATTATTTTCCATCTTACTTTTCCTCCATCTGCTGTGCGATATCAGCGTCCACGATTTCCTCGTCAGTCTTGTGCTTCAGCGGCTCTTTACTTACGTTCTTCGCTGCAAGCACGGCCGAACCGGTTCCCCAAGGTTTTGTACGGCCTTCCGGAAGTTCTCCAAGAATATTGTTGATGTTCTGGAAAGCGTAGTCCACAGTTACGTTATGAGAAGAGCAAATAGCGGCAATGCGATCACCGATGACTTCTTTGAACTCTTTCTCGATATCCTTACGGATGGTAAATACTACATGGTTGAAACCAGCTACAAGCGCATCATGGATCGAGTAGTCCATGATGATATGGTTCGCATCATCCACTGGCTCCAACTGTTTAATTCCCGTTCCGAAACGGCTGCCAATATCGGCGGCCATGATAAGTAATGTTGTTTTCATCCTCTCTCCTTACTGCGTTCTTTCCGCCTTATTTGGATACGCCTTTAAGTAGTACTTATGGTGCTATTCTTACCAACCCTCCCTATCAAAATTTAAAGGTATCCTTCAGTCCCAGCCACTTCTGGTCCTTATCGCTCAGGTTCAGTGCAGTACCATCTTCCAGCGCATAGCCTTCCGCACTTGCGCTGCCCTTGTATTCACCCTTCAGTTGCGGCCACTCAATGCCGATCTTCGGGTCATTCCAGGCCATGCCGCCCTCATCATTCGGATGCCAAAAGTCGTTAACCTTGTAGCAGAACTCTGCTTCATCACTCAGGACTAGGAAGCCATGCGCAAAACCTTCCGGGATAAGGAACTGCTTCTTATTCTCAGCAGACAGAGTCACCCCATACCACTTTCCGTAGGTTTCGGAGTTACTTCTCAGGTCAACTGCAACATCGAACACAGTGCCACGCACTGCACGAACCAGCTTGCACTGCGGATACTGCTTCTGGAAATGCAAACCACGCAGCACGCCCTTCGTGGACATGGACTGATTATCCTGTACAAAATGAATGTCGATGCCTGCTTCCTTCATATCTTTTTCATTGTAGGTTTCCATAAAATAGCCACGGGCATCACCGTGAACAGCAGGCTCGATCACGCAAAGCCCCTCGATGCCGCCTACATTTTTCTCAACCTTAATTTGTCCCATTTTCTTTATTCCTCGATCTCTTTCAGGTAACGGCTCAGTGCATCCTGCCAGGTCGGAAGCGGCGTGAATCCAGCTTCCACTAGCTTGCTCTTGTCCAACCGGCTGTTGAACGGACGAGCTGCCTTGCTCAGACCATACTCCGCCGTAGTCACCGGCAGTACTTCCGTCTTATAGCCAGTCTGACGGTAGATTTCCTTCGTAAAATCGTACCAGCTGATGTAGCCGCCCTCGTTGGTCGCATGGTAATAGCCGTATTTTTCAGTTTCATTCATATCGACCAGCAGTCGAGCCAGGTCATATGTATAGGTCGGTGTGCCAATCTGGTCATTTACCACACGAACCGTGTCGTGTGTTTTACCGACATTCAGCATGGTCTTAATAAAGTTTTTCCCGTTCAGGCCGAACACCCATGCAATACGCACGATGAAATACTTCTCCAGCGTCTGGCTCACTGCCAGCTCGCCTTCCAGCTTTGTCTGGCCGTATACATTCAAAGGCTTATAGTCCTTGCAGTCCGGCTGCCAAGGCTCTGTACCCTGACCATCGAACACATAGTCCGTACTGATGTAGGTCATCTTGCAGTTCAGCTTCTTGCAGACATCCGCAATATTCTGAGTGCCGCCTGCATTGATAGCTCGAACTTTTGCCACTTTATCGTCATCCTCTGCCATGTCCACAGCAGTCCATGCCGCACAATGGATCACCGCATCCGGGTTCACTTCCATGATGACCTTTTCAACTGCGTCTTTATCTGTAATATCCAGTGCAACATACGGAGCCGTTGTTACCGCAGAGCCATCGGCCACACCACTGTAGTTTTCCTGAATATCAGAACCCACGCCCTCATGGCCACGCTTCAGCAGCTCGTTCATCACATCATGCCCCAACTGACCGCCAACGCCTGTTACAAAAAACCTCATACCGATTCCCTCCCCAGACGATTAGCGATTACTGTACATTTTCTCGTAGTAATTCTGATATTCGCCGGAGATAATGGTCTCCCACCACTCACGGTTATCAAGATACCACTGAATAGTCTTCTTGATGCCATCCTCGAACTTGGTTTCCGGCAACCAGCCCAGCTCGTTGTGGATCTTTGTTGGATCGATGGCATAACGCATATCATGACCCTTACGGTCGCCAACATGGGTGATCAGGCTTTCCGGCTTGCCCAGCTCCTTGCAGATGATTTTCACAATCTCGATGTTCTGCTTTTCATTATGACCGCCGACATTGTAAACTTCACCTACACGACCCTTGTGGATAATCAGGTCAATGGCCTTGCAATGATCTTCCACATACAGCCAATCACGGACGTTCAAACCTTCACCATAAACAGGCAGCGGCTTGTCAGCCAGTGCATTAGCAATCATCAGCGGAATCAGCTTCTCCGGGAAGTGATACGGTCCATAGTTGTTGGAGCAACGGGAAATGGTCACAGGCAGACCATAGGTACGGTGGTAAGCCAAAACCAGCAAGTCAGCTGCTGCTTTGGAGCTGCTGTACGGAGAGCTGGTATGGATCGGAGTTTCTTCTGTAAAGAACAGGTCAGGGCGATCCAGCGGAAGATCACCATAAACTTCATCAGTGGAAACCTGATGATAACGCTGGATACCGTACTTACGGCAAGCATCCATCAGCACAGAAGTACCGATGATGTTGGTCTGCAGGAAAATGCCCGGATCTTCAATGGAACGGTCAACATGAGATTCTGCCGCAAAGTTGACTACCATATCCGGATGTTCTTCCTCGAACAGCTTATCCACTGCTTCGCGATCACAGATGTCTGCTTTTACAAAACGGAAATTCGGGTTATCCATAACAGGTGCCAGTGTAGACAGGTTGCCTGCGTAGGTCAGCTTGTCCAAGCAGATGATCCGGTAATCCGGATACTTCTTCAGCATATGAAATACAAAGTTACTACCAATAAAACCAGCACCGCCGGTAACAATAATATTCATGTATAATTTCCTCCCACTTCCACGTTTCTTCTTTTATTAATACAGATGTTCCTGATACTTGCCGTCCATAACATCTTTCAAATACTGGCCGTACTGATTCTTCTTCATGACCTCATAGACTTCCATCAGTTCATCCTTGCTGATCCAGCCATTCAGGTACGCAATCTCCTCCAAGCAGGCAATCTTGCGATGCTGATGCTGCTCAACAGTCTTCACGAAATTGGTGGCATCCACCAAGCTCTCATGTGTACCGGTATCCAGCCAAGTAAAGCCCTGCCCCAGCAGTTCTACATTCAGGGAACCATCTTCCAGATAAATACGGTTCAGGTCAGTGATTTCCAGTTCACCACGTGCAGAAGGTTTCAGGTTCTTTGCAAACTCGACCACACGGTTATCGTAGAAATACAGACCGGTTACGCAATAGTTGCTCTTCGGATGCTCCGGCTTCTCCTCGATAGAAATGGCCTTACCGTTCTTGTCAAATTCAACAATTCCGAAACGCTCCGGATCGTCCACATAATAGCCAAACACCGTTGCACCTTTGCCGTTTTCTGCCTTTTCCACTGCTGCATTTAATCTCTTCTTCAATCCGTGGCCCGCAAAGATGTTGTCGCCAAGCACCATAGCCACAGAGTCGTTTCTGATGAAATCAGCACCAATAATAAAGGCCTGTGCCAGTCCATCCGGTGATGGCTGAACCGCATAGGTCAAATTCACACCAAACTGGTGTCCATCACCCAGCAGGTTCTCGAAACGAGGTGTATCCTGCGGTGTGGAAATAATCAAAATATCACGAATGCCAGCATTCATCAGAACGGACATCGGATAATAAATCATCGGTTTGTCGTAGATCGGCAAAAGCTGTTTACTTGTTACTTTTGTTAATGGGTACAGACGTGTGCCTGAACCTCCTGCTAAAATAATACCTTTCATCACTCTTCCTCCTCTGAAGCAATCCAAATTAATTTAGGTTGCTACGCTCTATCAATGATTGTAGTAATTTTTCTGTCAGCCACTACTACCTACTACAGCTACATTCATCAATTGTTATTGTGCGGAAGAATATCCCAATAATACTTTTCAACTTCTTCCACTTCATTAAAAATCGTATAATTCTTTCGGTTTTCTGCGATTCGTCTTTTTGCTAGTTCCTCTGTCCACCCTATTATTTTAGCTGGGTTTCCGCCTACGATAGCGCCTTTAGGAACATCTTTGGTGACCACACTACCACCAGCTACAATTGCACCTTCTCCAATCACCACACCAGGCATAATTTTTGAGAAGCCACCAATGCACACATTATCCTCAATAGTAATCGTATCAAAGTGCGGATAAAATTTTCCCAAGTCACTGTATTTTTGGTTAAGTGCATGGTAGAAAATATCGTGAGTTACAAACTCCACAGAAACAGCAATAATAACATTGTTCCCAATAGATATCAGGTAAGGATCAGACGGTATCCCCCCCCACAGATGAACGTTGTCTCCTATATGATGGAAAATGTGTTTTTCTCGAAGATAGTCTCCTCTCCATTTAGCCGACTTCTTTTTATAAATAGTCTTAAACAGAATATTTATAATTCGATATTCTTTTCTCTTCTTTGCAATATTCAATGTTTGTTCCTCCAATAGCAACTCATTTATTCGGCATCATTTAACAGCAAGGCAGTCTTTCTCTCTATAACATTCGAAAGTATTCAATATAGCACTTTTAATAAAAGCATTCGTCAAATCGAGCCCTTAATCTTTCTTTTTATTGTCCCCATCACTGTCCGAATCAATTTAATTTTCGATATTTCCTTAGATGCTTCGACTAATTTTTTAATACTATATTGTGGAATCAGATTGCAACCTACTATTCTCATTCCAACTATTTTTCCACTCATTGTCGTCTGCATATTATAATGGTTTGGTTGAATGTATTTCAAATCATTCATTTTTGTATAATTCTCTAAATAAACATATCCTTTATTACTTGCTTCTATTAATAAATCTCTTCCTGCTTTACTTCTTGCAAAAATTATATTTTGCCCTTTTCCCTCTGTAAATTCCGGTCTTTGGTTTTGATCCAAATTCCACAAATCGCCACAGGATATATCCGCATACATTCCCACGCCATTCACACAGAACTTGCACATTTTCCTTATATTACGTCCTAATATTTGATTCCATGAATCAATGTAGTCCATGTGTCTTTCCGACTTATCCTTAAGCGTCACTGTAGCTTTACCAGGCCACCCATTTCCTCTATAGCGAACACTCTCAATCTGATCTGCCTGTACTCCCAAATTTTCTGCCAATTTTAATGTTGCATTTTTGCTTGGCGCTCCAGCACAGAAAAATGTCATAGTATACTTAATGCATTTTTTCATCTTCTCATCAAGATTTGTATAATTAATAAGAGCTTCTATATCACATGGCTTCCCTATCACCACATATTTCTTATCGTAGTCGATAATTTTCAAAATAGTATCATATGTAATTCCAGTTATATAACGAGAAGACGCACATGAAATAATCTGTTCTCTCTTTTCATTAGCATAAAGTCTTAACTTACAAGGATCATCCGGTGATGGCCCAATTTGAATTACAGCATCACATCTTCCCGTTTCTACAAGAAAGCAAGCCATTGCGGTAATAACTCCGCCCGAGGCAGCTTCATATCTTATTTTATCATCTAGGGACCAGCCTTTATAAATTCCAAAACTAGGTCCCCATAACTCTTTATCCTGTCGCTTGTTATAATTAATTCCATTTACTGGGCATATTTTTTCACACAGCTCAACTTGATCCTCAGTCAAAGACAATGGATAAGAAAATCCATTATAATCCACATATTGAACATCTTTAGCCGCTTTACACAAGCCGCATCCAGAACAATATTCTGTATAATATTTACTTTTCTTTTCTATACTCATTTTCCTAGTCATTGAACATCCTCATATATTATCAACTCGGTTATATGTCAGTTTTCCCTAAACGTGCCATATCCTTTTTCAACACGCCAAGTTTTTCTTTTGTTATCTTGCTCGCATTTTTCGCTGCTTCTGCAAGTGTTTTATACTCTCTTATATAAGTTAGCGTCTGTTCCAATGCAACCTCGGTATCTAATTCCCTAGCTTCGATCGTATAATCATAATGCAAATTGCCAAACATTGTTTTAAATTTTTTACTATATGCAAATGGAATTGTTGCTACTCCAGCAGAAAGTGCACCTATTGTAGCATGCATCCGCGCACCGATAAACACATCCATATTTGCTATATAACTTTTGGCTTCAATCGGATTTTCAAACACTGGAGCACAAAGAACTCGTTCATCATTCAAAAATACTTTTTTTAATTCCTCACACGGTCTAACATCATTTTCAGCGGCATTGTAATCTTTCTTTGCTATCACATGTGGAATAAGGTGAATAACATAGGTATCATCCTCCAACAGATTTTTTATAAGACTACTTATATACGACCGATGGTCAACCTTCAAATGAAATTTATTATCTTTTGCATAGTCGCTGTCCCATAAAAGCGACGAAACATTAATTCCAATATTAGTTTTTGTATCATCAATCTGATAAAGTCCCCTATCATATGGTAACGCAAATGCCATGTCAGTTAACACTTTAACTTTTCCACCGCATTTAACATTCATTTCCGTCGCTGAAGCCGTATCTCTAGAGTATGCTACATATGATTTATCTACTATATGTTCTGCCCACATTTTGAGAAACGTACTTTTATATGGACCATACGTCTGAGGTAGTAAAATTAGAGGCCTGCCAGATCGAATAGCGAGTTCCTTTAGCATATCCGTTGTTGCATTCCACATTTTTCCGTATATATCCGAAAATCCATCTCCAAATGTAACATCAAAAATCATGTCAAGAGTGGACATTTCTTTTTTTATTTTTATCCAATCTAGCGGATTTTTGATATGGGGCCTCCGAATCTCAAACTCAATTTCCGGATACTGCTTTGGAAAAGTTCCCAGTCCACCATACGAATAATTAATAATTTTCAAATCATTTCCAAAACATTCTAAAAGCATATTAACAAATGAATATGTTAACGCTTCACATCCCTTATTGGAGCTTTCAAAATCAAATCCTGCTATTCCTATTTTCATTAAATCGTCTCCCACTATATTCTTTATTACTAACTTTTCCAAAACGGAAGTCCAGGAAAATACACTTTCAATCTCATGCGTTCTTTATAAAACATGGCCAGAACATATACACACATTAACCCCCAACGTATCACAGGCTGTTCTTTAAACACATAAAATGCCACCGTGACAACTAGTAAATTGACAAGCGGGTTAATAAACTGTTTCAACGGGTATAAATTAGGTTCCAACTTTCTTGCATATCGTGAGTGAAGCGTAAAAGAAATAATATACGAAGCTAATGTTGTATATGCGGCAGCTACATAGCCATATCGAGGGATAAAAATAAAATTCAGGATAATATTGCTTACTGCAGCAATCACCGTATTTAGTGTGATGTATGGTGTCTTTTTATAGTAATGTTCAATGTTGACATATAATGAGTACGCAAAAATCACAAAATTAGAAAGTACAACGGGCGGAATAATTGAAATGCCTTCCCAGTAATTTTCATTTGCAAGTATTTTAACAACCTCAGGTGCCACCAATATTAAAGACCCCATCGCATAAGTCATCAAGTGAATATAATCTCTTGCAACGACCTTGATTTCCTCTCTTGTTCCTGCCTTCAGCTTATTAATAAACCATGGAACCCATATTCCCTCTAATGTTGTTGTAATAACTGTTGCAATCATGCTGAAGTTATAAATCAAGCTATATATTCCAGTTTGTGCAGCATCCGCAAGTGAAGTAATCATTATTCTATCGGATTGTGACAAGATATTTAATGCAATTCCATGGAGAATCAAAGGAGCCGATATCGCCATGGCATATTTAAGATATTCTTTGTTTATCCGAAATTTTCCTTTTCTCAACACTAACACTACTACAATAATACCAAATAACGTGGTAATCGTGGCGGTCGGTATAATACGTCCCAAATAAAGGTTATCCTGGAGTATGAATATAATAGTGAATATTGATACTAGCACCGAAATCAGATTTGGCAAAATCATAAATGCAGTTCTCGCTTTATAGCGATACTGCATCATTAAGTAACTAGAATAATCTTCAATCGTCGCTGTTGCAAAAGCTTGAAGCATACAAATAACAACAAGCATTATGCTGGTGTTGATATGAAACAACTTCATAACACCAGTCACAATAGCAATTGATCCAAAAGATGACAAACAAATAAACAAAATTATTGATGACATAAAGTCATCTAATTTTTCTTTATAGTCTACTGCTGCCATTCTAACACTCATATGTAAGGCAAAACCCATAATCATGCTCAAAATGCCTATCCATGAGTTATAGGTAGTAACGATTCCGTAATCAGATGTCGATAAGATTCGTGTAAAAACCGGAACCGTCAAAAAAGCAATTCCCTTGTTAAACACATTTCCGACAAAATAAAATGTTCCCGCCTTTTTATAATTATTTTCGTTCATCAACTAGCCTGCTCCTTAATCTCGTTTCCCGCCTTATTCCCCTCTGATTTATTTGCCACACGATTGTATGCAATTAGCAAAGCTATCATAATTGAATACATTCTTGTAAGATCGGTTTCTTGAACCCCCAATGCTACAACGTAATAAACCGCCATTAAAATAAACACGACGTAATTGAATGAAAGTCCTTCTTTGTCTTGATCCATATAACAATGTCTTCGTTTCCAAGAAAATCGTAAAGTCGAAACATATGACAAAATTAAAAGTACCAATCCTACCAATCCATTATGCCACAATATAAAAAGGTATTGGTTCTCTATCGATGTTTTGGTCTGCCATTCATAAACCTTATAAGCGAATTTGGTAATTGCACCATTGCCCCATACCCAGTTGTTACCCATTGATAAGTATACCCACATCCACAAATCAAATCTATTTCCAACACCAACTGTTGTACTTGAACTGGTAGAATTGCCCGAAAGCAATTGATCAACAGTTTGAAGCAAGTCATCCACAAGAGGGATTTTAAATCCGAATGCCGTTCCAACTATTGTTCCTGCCAATGCCACTACGCATATAAAAGCCATGTAATTTAAAAACTTCTTTTTTGATTTTCTATATATCAGCAATATCTGTATGATGATATATGCAAGGATCGGAATTCTCGAAACGGACAATAAAATATTCAAGGTTGAAATCACATAGCATATATTTAAATATCTTTTATTGTGTTTTACTCCTTTTCTATAATTAATAAGCACAATAATAAAGACTTGATATAAGCCGTAGGCTATAGGCTGTCCAAACGTCGTCATTATGCGCAATAGTCCATATCTTACTTCATGAAAGAATTCTGTTCTGTCGCTTGCTAATAGTTGAATGAAATTAAACTTCATCACTGATTCTATTAAACCTAGTATGCCCAAGAAAAGCCCCGCTGCAATTAAAGTGTCAATCACCTTAATAAATTTTGACTTTGTATCAATTACCGATATAAAAAATAACGGCAACAATACAAACGACATTGCATAAGTAGCTGCTTTAAGCGGACCAGCATCGGCAAGGTATTTAATCGTCATCATTATCATAAACACCCAATAGAAAATGATGCTATCTTTCAATGCAATTCTACTAATCTTCCCATACATAAAAATGTAAACAAAACAAAATATCGCTAATAACGTATTAACCATATTAATTCCGCCCACCACATAAACATACTGTGGCAAAATAGGATATAAAAATATCACAAATAGGCAGAACGAGAAGATACTAATTTCTGATTTTCTCATTATCCTTCCCATAACTTACCTCTACACTCATTCGTTCTTTAATGGACATACTTTTACACACTGATAACATTTAACGCATATGTCCGTACATATTTCAGGATTATAAAATTCCTCTTCGTCTGCTACCATTCTAAGAGCCTTTACCAGGCATACGGCCGCACAACAAGAATATTTCCTTTCATCCTGCCTATTCCATTATTTTAACTTAAGGACTTCTGCGAGGGCCTCAATTTTTCCCTTTCCATACTTCAAATCCGGCTCCATATAAGCACCTTCGCCCCATTCATTCCATGAATTAAGGAACACAATACGATGTTCTGGATTTTTATCCTTCACACACTCAACAGCCCTATTAGCTGCTTTTTTGAATGTATCTGGCGTATTGTTATAATATATAATCGCTTTTCGTCCAGAACGCGGCGAACGATCCCAGCCAGCAAGAAGCTGTGGATAGACGTCATCACGCTTATCAGACGGCGAATAAAAGTTATCAATAATTTTGCTGTAATCGAATTTATCCAGCAATGCACCAGGAAGCACTCTTCTTACAGCTGCATAGCAAATTTTTCTCAGTTTACCGCCTGTTTTTAACTCTGCATACTTCTGATCTGTAGTACCAACCGCATCAAATCCTAATGCCTTGGTTTCTGAAACATTGTCATCAACTGCCTTATCAATATTCTTGATATTTTCCTTTGTAATTGTCGGCATAGAATCAACTATGCCCACAAAGTGGAAACCCGACAGTCCATTTTCTTTTGCCAGTTTATTCCAGAGATCAATAAAATGTTTTGTGTCTGGTAAACCAAACGGATTAAAAATCAAGAAGAGCAGCTTTCCATCAACTTTAATATAACGATCGTCCTTAAATGCTTTTAAGAACCGATTAAAATGAAGAATGTAATCTTCATCTCCTGGATACTCTTGTTTAAATATCATAGTATCCTTTACGGTTACTTTTCCCTTTTCCCACGTTTTTGTAGTCCAATCGTGGTTTGCCCATCCCAAGCAAAACGGGAAATCAGGTTCTCCACTTTTTACCACTTCATCAAACGGCATCTGGAGCACTTCTTTTCCATTTCCAAACCAATAATGCCAATAGCAAAATCCCTCAATTCCTGCTTCTTTTGCAAGTTCTGCCTGTTCTTTTCTAACTTGTGGCAATCTCAAGTCATAGAATCCTAAATCAGCCGGAATCCTAGGTTGATCGTGTCCCTTAAACAAAGGCTTTGCCTTTGCCACATTTGTCCATTCAGTAAATCCTTTCCCCCAGTATTTATCATTCTCTGCCACCGGATGATATTGCGGCAAATACAATGCAATTACTCGTGCTTTCTTTGTGTTTTCCATTTTACTCTCCTCTGTTGAGCCGCACAAAAGCACGGCATCTTCTTTTTATTTCATTAGTACCCATTGCTGAGTTTCCACATCATATCTTTTCAAGATCTTTGCCGGGCTTTCCACTGCCACACAGTAATCGGGAACATCCTTAGTGACCACCGAATTAGCTCCATTCACACAATGCTTTCTGATTTTGACATTACCCACAATCACTGCATTGATGCCAATATAAGAACCATCGCCGATAGATACCGTCTGACCTTTTTGAACAACTCCCTGGTCGATCACTAGAACTTCAAGATTGCGATACTCATGGTCGCAGTCCGTTATATAAGCATTAGGTGACTGCAACACCTTTTCCCCCATATTTAGGGGATTTGCAATAGAGATCCTACAACGTTCTCCAATTTCAGAGCCTTGTCCGATCCTTACTGTCCCCCCGACCAAATTGGGGCATAAGGGCGTAGTGTTACAGAATCTTCCAAAGTAATATTATGTTTTCCCTTTAAAACACAATGCTTTCCAATATAAACGCCTTGTCCTGCCGCTACGCAAAATCTTTTCGCTTGTAGCCATCCAAATATTCCTTTTACTTTGATTTTAACGCTCATCTCAATTTCGCCTTTCCAAAAAACTTATTTGGATACAGGAAAAACTCCAACCACTTTGTTTTCTTCATAATCCAAGCCGCAATAATCGGGCCTATAAAGCTAATTCCTAGTCCCAGCACCACATGAATCACAGAACTTCCGATACCCAACTTCAGCAAAACTGATCTCATTGGTGCTGCAAACAGCGTGTGCATCAGGAAAATCGGCATTGTGTATTTTGCAAGGAAGCTCACCGCTTTCCCGGATTTTCCTTCAAAATTAGCAACCATAAGAATCACCGCCACACAAGCAATCAAACCAAGTACAAATGATACATCCGAATTCTGGATATCAGCCCTATACACAGCAACGCTCAATCCTAAAAACAGAATACCGATTATTGTCCCCTGTCGCTTTTTTCCTTTCAACTGCAAATCAAATACACAGACACTCATGCCGAGCACAAACCATATCTCATTTGCCAGAACTGTCGACACGGCATATACCCCTGTACCCCCCCCCACTAAAATGAGGAGCTTTGCCGCAAATGCAACAATTAAGCCTACCATAGCCATCTTTATATTGGCGAATGTCGGGGTAACAAGGAAGATAAAGAATAACGCGTACAAGTACCAATACGGTGCAGTCGGATGAAGCAATAATGTATCACCAAGACCACCAATCTGATCATTCACATTGCTGGAAAACACTTTTTTCAGTACCCATGTAGCGGTTGTAAAAGCAGCATAGGGAACACCAAGTGTCAGAGCCTTCTTCAGTACATTACTTTTCCAGCTCTTAAAGCTGTTTACCTTGCTGTACTTCTGGTAAAGATACCCGCTACAGATAAAGAACAACGGCACATGGAAATAGTAAATCGTTGTGTTGAACCACTCATACAGGTTTCCAGCTGGGACGATTCCAGCTTTCGTCATGCTCTGGAAGAAATGCCCCAACACGACCAATATGCAGGCGATGACTTTTATATCATCGACCCACACTTCTCTTTTTCCTACCGCTGTCTGTTCACTCATTACTTTGTCTCCATCTGCTGTGCGATATCAGCATCCACGATTTCCTCGCCGGACTTGTGCTTCAGCTGCTCTTTACTTGCTTCACTCAGACCGTTGTTGATCACACAGTTCATATCGCAGGTGCTGCACTTATCCAGATCCACTTTGGTGACTTTTCCATCACGGTAGTCACGGCAAATCTTCAGTTCATACATGCTGTACGGATGCTTGGTGAACAGAGCCTTGAACTTGTGAACCAGAACCCAAGTGGCGGGCTTCCAGATGTACTTGTGCATAGCCGGAGAAACAGAACCAATCATCCAGCAGTCACGGTCGCAGCAACGAACCTTTGCACGAACCTTCTCTGCCTCCGGACTGTTCCACAGCTCATCCCAAGTCTGGTTGTTCAGGTTGCCCATAACCTCTTTATCCTTGGTGCCATTACAAGGCATAACGTCGCCATACGGATCGATGAAGAAGGTATCGAAGCTCATATCGCAAGGAAGCAGACGCTTCTGGCCGTAGATGTAGTTGATCAGACCGTGGTTGAAGTAAGCACGGAACCACTTCTTCGGGCTGTTGCTGCGGAGCAGTTCGTTGACCAAGTTCTCGAAGTTCTTTGCGACCATCGGACGGTCGTGGATGATATTCTTAGCCTCAACGAAATAGAAGCTGTTGTGCAAAGAAGCGGTTGCAAACTCCATGCCCATCTCATCGGAGATCTTGTACAAAGGAACCAGGTCAGGAGCATTCTTGTCCTGAACGGTCATACCGAAGCCGACATCCTTCATGCCCATTTCACGCAGTTTTTTCAGCGTACCGTAACCACGCTGGTAACCGTTCTGCAGGCCACGAATCTCATTGTTGGTCTGCTCCAGACCCTCAATAGAAATGCGGATACCGATCTGCGGGAACTCCTTGCACAGGTCAACGATGCGATCTGTGAAGAAGCCGTTGGTCGAAATAACAATACGGTCGGACTTCTTGTACAGTTCACGCACGATATCTTTCAGGTCAGTACGGATAAAAGGTTCACCGCCGGTGATGTTCGTAAAGTACATCTTCGGCAGCTTCTTGATGGTCTCGATGCTGATTTCTTCTTCCGGCTTGGAAGGTGCTTTATAGCGATTGCACATAGAGCAACGAGCGTTGCAGCGGTAAGTGACGATGACCGTACCATTTAACTTCTTTTCTTCAGACATGATTAACTCTCCTATTGTTTATTCTCTCTTTTACGATAGATTTGAATTTATTTAAGAACCACTTGGCACATACCGAGAACACAACCGAGCCGCAGATGACCGCAACCGCTGTGAAGATATACGCAAGTAGACCCTTTCCAAACAAATGAACAAAATGTAGTTTTTCAAGCACACGATAAATTACCATGTGACACAGGTAAATCTCGAAGCAAATACCACCGAGGAATTTGGCGACTGGATTGACCAGTCCCCCCCACTTTACAGCCGAGGGTATAGACCATCGCTGCCACACAGAAGAACAACATCGTGATTGTTGAACTTCCTAATGCAAAATAGGCAACTGTAGCTACGAAACCAATTCCTGAAGATAAACTCCAGGTAATATAAATTTTCCATTGGACTGAATATGCATTAAAGCAATTCCAATAATGGCATATGCTTTTAATCCATCAATCCCCTCATATCTTTCTTTCATCGCACAAATATCTCCTCCATAATTCCTTATCGTTGTTTTTTCTCCGTGTTCCTCGCTCTGTCTCCCACCCTGCGTTCTTGTATAAAACTCATAGGCACTTCCAATGTGTTATTCATAAACCAGAGTGCTGTATCATAATGCAGGGTGTGATACTGAAAGTGCTGATGATAATGTCATCTGCTCTACTCGAACGAAGGTAGTGATACTGAAAAGAGGTGTCATGCAGTCAGAAAATATGATATTTATGCGTATTTTCGCTATTTTCCAGGCGTTTTCACTATGTACATCTCACTACCTGCGTTCGGTTAGAGGAGATTATTGATTAACAATACTTTCATCCGTTATCTCCCTCTGTACAGCTCTATTGTTTTTTCTACAACATCATCCCAGTTATATTTCTCACAGATAAAATCAGCTGACTGCTTCTTCATCTTCGCAACTTTTTCCGGATGGTCGCAGGCATCTTGCATCTTTTCCCATAAGCTTTTTATATCTGATTTTTTAAAGATCAAAGCTTTGTCTTCTACAACCTCTGCACACTCTGGAATATCAGAAACCAGACAACAGTTACCATAGCTCATGGCTTCCAGCAAGCTCAACGGCATACCTTCTAAATCAGAAGGAAGTGTGTAGATATAAGCATTGCTATATAGCTCATCCAGTATCTGTCCCTGCACAAATCCGGTAAAGATAATTCTGTTATCATCTTTTGCCAGCTCTTTTAGTTCCTCCGCAAAGGAGTCGGTGTCACTGGAACCTCCGGCAATGACCAGCTTTTTATTTGTTTTAACATTCTTAAATGCCTCAATCAAATATCTGATTCCCTTTTCCGGTACCAGTCTGCCAAGAAACAGTATGTAGGAATCCTTAGTCAGACCAAATTTATCTGTTATCAGATCAGCTTCCCTTACTTCCGGCCGGTTCACACCATTTGGAATGAATCGTGTGTTTCTTCCATACATATCTTTGAAATAATCCTGAACGCCTTTACTCAAGACAATCATTTCATCTGCATACTTTACAGCGTTCTTTTCGCCCTGTCGGATGAATTTAGATCCAAAACCAGATTTCCATTTTTCACGTTTCCAGTCTATACCGTGGATTGTTACCACAACCCTTTTGCCGAATATTTTCGGCAACCACGAGAAAAAAGCCGGACCTTCGGCATGGATATGCACCACATCATATTTTCCAAATGCACTGCAAAGAGCTGCAAAGAAAGAAGAGCTTACCGCCGCGAGACCTTTTCGTTCAATCGTCGGAACAAACTTTTGACATATACCCTTATATTCCGTTTTCCTGTCGTACTCTGCACCGCTCACATGATGACCTGATCTGTTATAGCAAGTAATCTGACAACCATCCTGTACCATTCTGGTGCAAAGTTCTTTTACAACAATCTCTATCCCACCTTCACGGGAAAGACGTTTTTGTCCGAACATGGACACCGTAATTTTATCCTTCATACTGTTCCCCACCAATGCTTTCCTTCCACTTTTGGATCTGTCCGAATTCAGTTCTTACATCGACCCATCTCTTTTAAACACTACCAGCACCGTCTTCAGCAGGATCTTGATATCCAGCCCGATATTCCAGTTGCTGATGTATTCTTTATCCAGCCGTACTACTTCTTCGAAATCTGTGATATCACTGCGACCACTCACCTGCCACATGCCGGTGATGCCCGGTTTGATTGCCAGGCGGACTCTGTGGTGCAACTCATAGAGATTGGTTTCGGAAATCAGCGGCGGCCTTGTGCCGACGATCGACATGTCGCCCTTTAACACGTTAAAGAACTGTGGGAATTCATCCAGGCTTGTCCGGCGGATGAAATCTCCGATTCCTGTTTTGTGTGTGCCATCCGGAAGAACTTTGTTTCCGATCACACGCGGATCGAAATCCATCTTGAACATTTTGCCGTCACCAAGTTTGTTTTTGTCCATTAATTCTGCTTTTCGCTCTTCTGCATCCATGTACATACTGCGGAATTTGTAGATTTTAAACTTTCTGCCATTCTTGCCGACACGCTCCTGTGAAAAGAAGATCGGCCCCGGCGATGCGATATAGATCATTGGACCCACGACCAGGAAGATCAGTCCGGTAAGGATACATCCGACCAGTCCTCCTGCAATATCCATCATTCTTTTAAGTGCCAGCTGAAATGCAGATGCGTAGTTGATGCTTGTCGTAAGAACGGTATACACGCCAACTTTCTCCACGAACTGCTTCTTTCCCGGAATATTGGTGACTTTCGTAAGGTTCAGATGGATCGTTACTCCGGTTTCGCTCAGTTTTCTGATCAGTTCAGTCGGATATGGGAGATCATCTGAAATCACAATCAGGACTTCATCGATCCATTCTTTGCAGACATACTTCGGAGTGGTCTCTTCGTTTGCAACAACCGGAATATCTTCGACCTTTCTTCCGATCCAGTCTTCGTCGATCACAGATACGCCTGCAATCCGAAAGCGTGCATAATTGTTTTCTTTCATATTATCAACGACTCGTCTTGCCACTTCTCCTGATGTTATGATCAGTAAAGACCTCTCTCCTCCGTTCTGCATCTGTTTTTTTCAGAGATTTCTTTCTGAGTTCTCGCACAAGATAAGTAATTCCTGTATACAATAAAATAGTAAGAAATAATGCCAGTCTTGAATAATCTCCACCTTGCTGAAGCAGAAAGAGATATAAAATTGCCAGTCCTCCAACCATGATGGAATGTTTAAGTGTCACCACAAAATCTCGATAATAGCCTTTTTTCAGTACGCCTTTCATTGTGCCATAGCAGAAAATCACCAGTAAATCTGCCAGTTCAAGAAATATAGACATATTTCGGTATAGCATAATATGATATGGATTCCAGCCATATCCGCTCAGGACATATGCCAGAATAAATGAGATTTGCAGGCACAGAAGATCCAATGCAATAAAATCTGCATGTTTCAACCAGCCTTCTGAATCTTTTCTATACATAAAACTGCTCTCTTTTTTATCCTTTATTTATCTTTATGCATCCTTTATTTTCAAATGTGCACCTTGTTTTTGCAAATTGCCCCCACGGTGCTACATCGTTTTCTTTTTCACAACTGTAAAGCAAAAGCACTATACTTATAATGTATTGCTTAACAAGCATAGTGCCTTTCCTTCGCAGCTGTTGCAGCTGCCCATCCAGAACTAGCCTCTGGTGATCTTACCCTTAAATCCAATCTTTCTTAATCTCTTCTGCATTTTTGCATAAGTTTTCTTAGACATTTTTTTGCTGAATTTAACGGTCATTTTCTTTGTGTTGCTTCCTTTGAACGTATCCGGTGAGAACCAGATGTTCTTTGTATTTTTCACAACGATTGTTTTCAGAGACTTACAGTTCTTGAAAGACTGATTGTGAACGGTCTTGATATTCTTGGAAAGTGTAATCTTTTTTACAGATTTCCAGTTTTTCAGAGACTTTGCAGCAATACTGGTAACTCTGTACTTCACGCCGTTTACTTTTACGTAGTTCGGAACAGTCACATTTTTCTTGGTTGTTGCAGCTCCGATAATACGTGCTCTGCCTGTATCATAGGTTTTTACCGTATAAACAGGAGTCTTAGTGTTATTACCTTTACTGTCTGTGTCTGCAATCTGGTTGACTGGCTTCTTACCGGTTGTCGGGCTTGATACTGCTGCGGTAGATGTAACAGCTGTACCAATCGTCAATACTGCTGCCAGAGTCAAGGCCATAACCTTCTTCAGTACTTTTTTCATGTTGTTTTCCCTCCTTTCTCCTTTTATAAAAAATATATTGCATGGTAAGAAAGATGCCATGCAGTAAATCAGCAAGCCCTGATAGCCGCTGAAATACCCGGATTTATTTTTTCTTTCCTTTTTCACTTGCGTAGTAACCATATTTCTGGTAATAATTTTTCTTTCGCTGATCTTCCACACGGTTCAGTACAATGCCGAGCAACGGACAGCCGGCTCTCTCCAGCTGATGGATGGAATTCTGAACCATGCCACGTGACACCTTGCCGCTTGCGACAACAAGAATCGCCCCATCACACAGGGAACCTATCTTTTCTCCGTCAGATACCAGATCAAGAGGCGGTGCATCAATGAAAATATAGCGATATTCTTCGGACGCCTCATTCAGAAGACGGTGGAATGTCTCGCTCTCTAAGAGCATTGCCGGGTTTACCAGGTTTTCTACGTTTGGTAAAATATCCCCCTGCGGCATAATCGTGTGCCATACAGCATCTTTTAACGGCATATCTTTGGAAAGCACATGGGATGTACCAATGAGCTTTTTGCCGTTTTCTGCCTCCATCTGGTATTTTTCTGCCATAACAGACTTTCTCAGATCCGTATCCAGAAGCAATGTGTGGATACCGGATTCTGCCATCTGTTTCCAGGTATGAAATGCCACAAAGCTTTTGCCTTCATTCTCGGTAGTGCTGATCACCATGATCTTCTTCACATCTTTTGCCTGAAAGTTTAAGTTTACTCTCAATCGGTTGATCGCTTCTTCTGTAGAATAGGTAAGCGTCGGCATATTATTGATCTGTACTTTATTCATAACCTACTTCCTCCGATGTCTTCCCTTTTTTTTCTTGTCCTTATCCTGATATTCCAGAATAACAGTAAGCGGCATAACTCCGATAATCTTTTCTACATCTTCTGCTGTCTTGACGGTATCATCCATCAGGAAACGTACGGTATAGATCCCAACGATCAGTGCCAGTGCCAGAATGCCTCCAAGAGCTACGTTTTTCTTTGTGCTCGGGGAAGTCGGTACTGTCGGGGTGATCGCTTCTTCTGCAATATTCGGGGCTGAAATACCCATCAGCTTCGGAAGATATGTAACTGCCTTGTCTGCCAGAGCATTGGCAATGTTTTTTGCTTCTTCCGGATCTGCACTTACCACGCTGACTGTCAGCAGTCTGGTATCTTCGATCGGAACGATCGAAATCATGTTTTTCAGCTGGCTGACCGTATAATCCAGTCCCAGGTCACTGATGATCTCGTTGCAGATCGGTCTGGTCTTCAAAAGCTCTGTATAGTCCGATGATAAGGTTGTACCAAGTCTTAAATCATCCAGATTGACAATATTCTTCCCTGAAGCAGACACAACATAAAGTTTGGACACTGCTGTGTACTTAGGTGTGAGCAGACACTTCGTCCCAACGCCGGCTCCAATCACACCGATCAAAAACACTGCCACGAGCACAATCCATTTTGTCTTCAGATAACGAAGCAGTTCGCCAATATCAATTTCGTCCTGAGAATCCTCGATTCTATTCTCCCTGCTCTGATCCATAAGTAGTTCCTCTCTTTTGCTTTTTCTACATTTTTCTTACATATTATACAAGTCTTTCAAAGTTTTGACAATAGCTATTTTATCCAAATAAAACTCCGTATGCTCCAATCCATCGTCAAGATGCTGACCGAGTTTTGTCGTACCTTCCAGTTCAAAGGTTCCCCTGTTTGCTGCCTGCTGCATATCCGTCAGAATATCTGTCAGAACTCCTCCGCTCATATCGGTGACGGCCACTTCTGACATCTGTTCATAAATTTCTGCCCCAATGGATGGATCATCGTGTATTTTCTCCTTTAATTTCGCCATAAATGCCTGCATATACTGTCTGTGACGTTTCATACGTGAAATATTTTCGCCGTCATCGATTCCCTGACGATATCTCAGAAAATTATATGCCTGTTCATCGCTCAGCGTAACGGTCTCGCCTTTTTTCAGTGTCGGATCTACATCACCAAAATCACTGTCGATTGTTACGGTAACTCCTCCGATCGCATGGTTCAGTTTTCCGATATCTTCCATATTGATCGCATAGTAGCCATTGATTTTGACTCCTCCGAGCATCCTGGAGACTGCTTTTACTGTATTTTCGCAGCTTTCTTCCGGTGTGCCTCCGTACCAGTGTGCCGTACAGAGCTGTATATCGGCGGTGGCCATCCCTTTTCCATTGCGTCCAATCAGATTGATCTCTGTCATCGTATCTCTGTTCAGCTGCAGGAATGCATACGTCTGTTCTTTTCGGTTTATGATCACAAGCATCAGGAAATCTGCCATATTTCCGATATACTCATCACGGTCTGCATCTTCCTTACCACTGCCATCCGTCCCCATAAACAGATATGTCTCATAGTCCGTGGAATATTTATACTTTTTCCCGTTTAATTTTATTTTGTTCCATAAAAGCCGCTCCAGCTCATCCGTTGTTTCACTCTGCTGCGTCTCGGTCTGCCCTTCTGTCGCTGAAACCTTTTCTGACCGCTGTTTTCTAAAATACCACGTTCCCACAGCAAGTACACACACAAGTACTGCCAGCAGCACTATGATCCCTGTTGTTTTCTGTCTTTTCATATGTTTAATACCTGCTCTCCCAATCGATCGATCTCTTCTGATTTTCCTGCCCCTGCCAGCTTCTCCACTGCTTTTTTTCCTTTTCGCATGTTCGGTGCTCTTCTTCCTGTATTATGGCAGTCGCTCCCAAGAAGCACCGGAATCCCGCTGTTCAGCAGCTCTCTGCAGAGTTTTTTCTTTCCAAACTGAAGGATCTCTCCTGCATTTAACTGGATTGTCAGCGGAAGATCCAGGATTTCTTCCCAGATATCTTTATTTTTCTGATACGAACTGTAACGTTCCACGTGAGCCAGCATCACTTTAATCCTGCGGTGTTCAATGATTTTCCGCACTTCCCTATAGACTTCTTTATCCCACTGAGAAAAAGGCATCTCCAGAAGCAGTGTATCTGTCCCTTCAATACAAAGACTTGGAAGCATCGGTGAATCTGCCATTCCATTGTAATAGAGTACTTCTGCTCCTCCGAAGATCTGCATTTCCTGTCCCCATTCTTCCTCATGCAGTATTTCTCTTACACGTGCCAGCCGTCTTTCCCGTCGATCCAGAAAGGTCTCCGGGAATTCATGCTGGGCATAGAAATGAGAGCTCGCCACAACCTGCCGAACTCCCTGATCATACTCCATCTTCAGCATTTTCTGTGTTTCCGCCATGCGGCGGCTTCCATCATCCATCCGTGGTAAAATATGTGTGTGAAAATCAATCATACTGTTCTCCCCTTCATTCGCATTATTTTAACCCACTCTTATTCTGTTCAAGAATGCCTCTGGCATTCTTGCTGCGAGGTGCACGTCATGCATCGCATGACATATTCTTCTGTGCACCTCTGCAATCCGCCGGAGGCTATATCAGATGGGAGATTGAATCCTGCCACTGATACAAGCTTGTTGCTCGCCGCCTGCAGAGGCGGGAGTCATCTCCCATCTGGTATAACATCTGTTATTCTTTCTTCCCCATCTTTCTCCAGAATCTGACTTCCTTTCGGATGCGGTCCATCTTTGTTACAGGTGCACAGATCAGACGCACGATCCACATAACAGGCATCAATACCGGAGCTTTATACAGGAATGGATATATGCTGCACATATAAGAATACTCCGGAAATGTCCTTGTCAGGAAATACATGGCTTTTGCCACTTTTTTATTCTTATATTTTTTTTGAATCTTTTCCTGTCGATTTTCAAATTTTTGGCTGTTTGTTCCAAAAGTCCCCGACAAAAGTATCACTCTTTCCAGTTCTGTATCTCCAACATGATATGCTTCCCCAAACCAGGCATTTGCTGTCTCTTCCACCTGCTTAAAAAACGCTTCCTGATTTCTTTTTCGAAACTCTTTTTTCAGCTTATCCCGGTGAAGTTCCTTTCCTTTTGCCTGCAGAAAAATATAAACATCCAGTAAAAATCGAATCCCACATCCAGCAAGGGTAAAATGTTTTTCCAGATGATCTAACATGAACATATAATAATCATCCCAGTTCATGGAATAAACAGCATTTTTTTGTTCACACCGCTCCCATATGTTCTCATATCGTTCCTTATTATATGAAATCATATCATTATGGATTTCTACATGCATCCACGGATCTTTCTGATAGGAGTCCACCGTATTTTCGTTTGCGATATGTTGAAACCGATACCTCTGATCCGTCATAATTTGCTTAACTGCTTTTCTGTTTTCCTCATCAATCAGAAAATCCAGATCTGTCATCTGCCGATACTCTGGTTTCGGATAAAATCTCCTCATAATCCAGCCTTTCAGTGGCAGTACACGCACCTGATCATCCGAAAATCTCTCAAGCAAGCGTTCTCCTTCTTTTCCCTGAACAGCACTCATGATCATACAGGTACGGCTATAATTCTGCCATGCCTCCATGACTTCTTTGTCTTCCTCGCCTGCGATCTGTTTTGCCGCATCGTATGCCATACAGGCCAGATTGTGTTTCTTTGCTGTCAGAAACAGGCATTTCATGGAAATCTGTTCCGGCTTTGGCTTCGGTTTCCGCTCTTCAAGGACAGAACGGATCAACTCGATGAGATATTTGGCTGCAAGAATTTTTTCCTGTTCCTGCTGCTCTTTCTTTTCTTTTGCTTCTATGTCTGAAGTATTGGATTTTACGTTGGTTTTTCTGCTGTTCTTCATCGTATCTTTTTCATTCACAGGTTCTGTTCTTCTTTCTTACCACTCATCATTTTCCATGCCATTTTGGCAGCCTCATGTGAAATATTGCACTGCATCCGGTACAGCGGTACACGTTCTGTCACCTGTTTGAGCAGGCCGATCGTTCTGAGCATTTTTTCTCTGTCTGCCGGACGATAAGTCTGGCGATAGAGAAACTGGAATGCATCTGCTGCTGAAATTGTTTCGATATGGTTCACTGTACCACGCTCCAGAATACAGATCCCTTTGACCGGTACTTTCTGGTTGCTGTCCAGGTTATGTTTGCCATTCCACGGTGTGCCGCAGACATAAATGGCATCCTCTCGCACCTGGATCAGTGGCTTGTCGTCATTTACCATCACCGCACGTTCACCAAAGACTTCACGCCACAGCCGTGTGTGGGTTGATTTTCCGGTGCCACTCGGAGCTGTAAACAGATACGCCTGACCGTCTAGTGCAACTGCGGAACAGTGAAACAAAAATGTATCGTGTTCAACCATAATTTCCGAAATCTTACGGTACACCGCCAGACTCTCCAGCATCCCATTCGAACTGCTGACGCCAGACTGATCCTCTCTTTCGATCTCCTCATCACTGGCTGCGATCAGTATCCCCGGCTCTTCCACTTCATAACTTCTGCACTGCTTCTTCAGATATGGATACTGCATCTGTAATGTAAAAGCAACATCTGCAAACCGGTAGTTTTTCGTTACCATTTTCTACTCCTCCAACAATCCCTTTGTGCGAAGGTTTTCCAGAAACTTCTTCACATCAGCTGTCGCTTTCTCTTCTTTCACATCGTATTCCGATGTCAGAGCTTTTACAAGATCTGCCTCTGTTGTTCCGCCCTGAAGCTTCTCCCACAGAAACGCTACCACTTCATTTAGCCTGATCAGCCCTGCCAGTCCTCCGTCATTTACTGTGATCGGCACAGCCATCTTCTCGCCGCCGATCGTATCTAAAAGATAATCTCCTTTGATTTTCATATCAATTTTCTCCTTATTATCACTCTGAATATGGAAACATTATTTACATTGCTCCTATCGAATCAAAATATTAAGCCGCAAAAACCATTCTCTACTCCATAATTATAGCGATATTTGTCCTCCTGGTCAACATGGCTTATTTCTCATTTTTATTCAATATAGCTTAATTTTTATCCAGATTCTGTTTTTTCTTTCTGCACTTCAGGCAAAAACGTTTCACCCTTCTGAGAAAGACAGTATTTACCCAAAATCCTGCCCACATCCTATGCTTTATATCATTCACCGGGATCACCTCATCTCCACGGATGATTTCTGTCACCCTTCCGATCATCTGTTCCCTTTTTATGCCATATTCATCTAAGAACTGATTATCCCCACGGAATATATAAGCATTTTCTTTTTTCCCTGTTACCCGGTGCAGCACAAATGTACCGTTTTCTCGCTTATACAGTATGATATCATACTTTTTTATCTTGTCCGGAAGTGCTGCAAGTGTGACTTTGTCCCGCCCCTGGACGATAAACGGCTGCATACTCGTTCCTCCCGGATAAAAAGAAAACTCTCCACCTCTTGCGAGAACTTTCCGGATTGTCTGTTCCATTTCTTCCAGTTTTATTTCCCGTTGCTGCATATCGGTTGCTCTCCTCCACTGCATTCCAGAATAATGCGGAAAATCCCTGCCCCTCTATCCGGAAAAGCAGAGATTTGCTGCATTTATATGCATTTGTTATCGTTTTTCAGTCCCAGCCGTCTGCACTGTCTTCCCAGGAGTCTTCACCACCAATTTCCAGTTCTTCTGTTTCTACATTCTCCTGCGAAGTTACCGTGCTGTTTTCTGCCGCCTGCTTATCAGTACCTGCTTCTGTATTTCCCTGTACCGTGTTCTCAGTTTCCGTTGTCTTCTGCTGTGCGGTCTGTGCTTCTGTTTCTTTAGATGTTTCCGTTTCCTGTGCTGTCTCCGCTGTCATTTCCTGTTTTACTGTCTCCATCTGCTGTGCCTGGCCCTTCTTCTTACATCCAACACACATGCATAATATCGCAACAACCAATAATGTATATACTGCTTTTCTTTTCATTTTATCACCTTTTTCAACTTTACTTCAAATGGGGATGCCACAAATGACATCCCCATTCATTTACTTACTCGTTTTTAATTCCATCCTGGTCCAAAATCGTCACCTGTTTCAAGCTCTGATTCGCCACCTGGTGATGCCATTATTACATCCGTAGTCAGAATTGAAATCTCTTCTAATTCTGGTTCTTCATAATATTTTTTCATTTTTCATGTCCTTTCTTATTCTTATTCAAAATCATTACCCTGTGAATATTCTGATATTTCTGAATACATTGTATAGGTAGTATATCCATCTGTATAAGTAACATAGGATCTACCGTACCACTGTTCATTTTTTCCACATGCTAATTTTGCTTCATAAGTACCATTATTTGCTTTTCCTTTTGCAATAGATGTCTTTGTTCTGGAAGCTCTTTTTACAAAATCCTTCTGATTACTTCCATATTTTTTCCATCCCGTTGCATCTGTAATTACAATTCCATGTTCAATAACTTTGTACATCGTTGGAACCATTCTTTTTCCAATAAAGGAAAGTTTTCCAATAGAAGTATTATACTTTGAATTACAGAAAAGATTAACTTCTTCTTGTTTTCTTTCCCCTGTAGTATAAGTCAAATCCATATCACCAATTACAAAGAATTTATAACTTCTATTTGTGCAGACAGTCTTAGTTTTGTATACCCATCCTGTAAACTGTTCATCAGCAGTATTTACCTTATCGCTAATAGTTACTGTTACATCTGCAAAAAGCGGTACACAAATCCATTTTTTTCCTGTATTTGTATCACTTCCCGCACTTTCTCCAGCATCAGCTTCAATTGTAATCTTATCTTCATTCGGAACAATAACTTTATAAAGCTGTACCAAACTCTTCATAGCTTCACGAACATTTGTTTCAGCTTGTTTTATTGTTTCTTCTGTATTTGGATAATTTGCATTAATTTCAGCAACCACTTTTGCCAGTTCCATTCTGGATGCTTCTGTATATTTTTCTACAAGTAGCGACATACTGCCAGCTTCCTCCAACAAAGCATTCAATGTATCCGTTGAAGGTGCTTCATTCACAACTACCGTACAAGTTGCACTCTTAGTTGTATCTGCATTAGGCTTTGCAGTAATAGTAATTTCTCTGCCTTCATTTGTTACCTGATGTGCTGTAATTTCTCCTGTTGTTTTATTTACAGAAACAACTTCTGGATTACTGCTCTCCCATACTACACTTGTATCAATATCTGCTGTACCTGCTGTATCTGTTACCGTAGCTGTCAGCTGCTTTGTATCACCTTTATTCATACTTACATATGTATCGCTTAATGCAATAGATACTTCATTCACTTTTGCAAACATTGCAGTATATGTATGATTGCCGTCCATCTGTACCGTTGGATTCTGCTCTTCAATTTCAGAAACAACAGCACCATCCTGATCCGTCACAATCCATTTAACAAATTTACAATTTTCAGCCGGAGTTGCTGTTAACTGTGTATCTACTATAAAATCCTGAATTGTTTTTGTTCTGGAAGATGTTGCAGTTCCCATATTAGCATCTGCTGACTGTACCAGTCCAGAAACATCTTTGATCTGTTTCTTCGATTTTTCTGCTCCTTCATAGAACTTAATTTTTGTTGCCGTTACCCAACCACTATCATACGAAGATGTAAACCGTAAACGTACATGTGTTGCTTCAACAGGATATGGCAACACAATTTCCTGTTCATTAGGAGTCGGTTCTAATCTTCCGCTTGCCGCAACCACAAAATCTCCATCTGTTACTTCTCCACTAGTCTTATTGGCTACAAGCACCTGATAATCTTTTCCTGCACCCGAAGTATTATTGGCCGGAGCAGTTCTTTTTTTGTATGTGATTTTCTGAACATTTTTGCTTACAACTGCATTTGTATCATCCGTAAATTTCATCTGAATATAAAGAGGATTGCTTTCACTTGCCTGTCCCTGATGATTCTCGTCAGTATTATTTCCAGACCAGTTTGTATGCCACCATCTTGCATCATTATCATCAAATGCCCAAGATGCCGGACCATCTGTATTAGAACCACTTGGATGATAAGAATTTGCACTTGCATTGGACGCTAAAACTGAAATTTCTGTCAATGGTAGCAAATCTTTCTTTGTAAATCTTGCTGTCAGATTCATATCTCTTGTTGCAGTAACCTGATATGATGTTAAATTGCTCACTACTGTACCACTTTCATTCACCCAACCAGTAAAAATTGTAGAATCCGATGGCGTTGCTGTATAAATAACCGGAGTTCCGGAAGCCACTGTAATAGAATCATGTCCAGATCCATGCAGAACATCCACTTTTGCTGTACCCTCATCAGGATTTTGATTTGTCACTGTTGCTGTAACTTTTGATACATCATCAGGAATCGTCACAAGACGCATCTCTCGTGCCTTAACAAAGTAGTTGTCTTGTCCTCCAGTTATGGCACCATACGTTTCTAATCCTGTAAATTTCACGTCTGTTACATTTTCAACTGGTGTAAACAATACCTCATTTTGTGTATCTGCACTTGACCATACATTTGTATCAGATGTACGATATACTTCCGTATAGGTGTCACCATTATCAGTACTCACCTCAACTTTTGCACGTTTTACCTGTCCGTTTTTTGCTCCATCAGAGTCTGTTTTATATAATACTCCAGCTACCTTTTGTGCCTCAGTCAATTTAAAATTGATCCAGTTTTCTCCCTTTGTAATACAATTATAGTTCCATTTCGTATGCCAAAGAGTATTCATATTATTATCCAATACCGCTGTACCTGGATAATCTGGCTGAACTGACCCTACCGTAACTGTTACATTCGCATTATCTCCGCTTGCCACAAGATCAATGTTCTGATATCCCTGGTTTGAACTTGTCAAGATATCATTTTCCATAGCTGATACATGAAAACCAGATACCGGAACACTTGACAATACCATAGCCACAGCTAATGACTGTGCTAAAATTTTTTTCAATTTCATATTCTTTCTCCTTTTCTTAATTGTACTTTCCAAAACATATTGCAATCTTGTTTTTCTTATAACCACTCTCCTTTTCATTACATACGTGTTTTTAACAAAACTTTATATAATATAATATCATTTTTATTCTTAAAAATCAATACGATTCTTTTCATTTTATAAATTTTCAGTAACAGTTCAGCCTTTCGGTCGAACATGCCAGAGACATTCTATTTTTTACTGTTCCAAACTCACATCTTCCGGCAACTCCGTAAGTCTCCTGGCTTCTTTCTCATCAAAACCTTCCCGGCACAAATTCCTGTATACCAGTATTTTGCCTTCGATCTTGCCTTCTATCTTACCTTCAATTTTGCCTTCAATTTTTCCCTCTGTTCTTCCTTCACTCCTGCCAATCTCGATTCCTTTGGCAATGCCCATTTGTTCTAACCTTTCTGCCACATCACACATACTGTGCACTCCTTCCTTCTTTTTCCTGAAAATTTCCTCATAACGTCTATCTCCTGTCATGACCTGCAAAAGCTTCAGCACTTCATCCACATGCCTGATCTCTGTTGGATCATCCGGTATATAATCTTTGTTTTTTCTTTTCTGTACAAAAAAATTTGCCACCACTTTGAAGTCACTGTGGAAGTGACTGATCTGCTCTTCCGTCAGCCATGCAACCTCAAAGACATGCATCTGGTAATCATTCACATAGGTATCAAGACATCTTGGGATTTCCATCAGTTCTTTGATTTTTTTCTTGCTGTTCCAATGTCTGTCCGTCCCAAAATATAACACGATCGTCACTACCGGCAGCATCTTTTTTCTTTCCTGCTGCAACTGACTTCGGTATGCCGCCCCATCGTATCCAACGATGCGAAACGGCATGTTCTTCTCCACCTTGCTCTGGTTCTCAATCCCACAGATTGCAAGTTCTACCTTTTCCTCTTTCCAGTATTTTGCAATATCACGCTCCAGTTCATGAACCTTGCCATCTTCAGCCTTGTACTGTGCATGAACGGTTGTATTTTCCAGAGCTTCCGGTTTGATTTCTTGAACTCCATCAAATAATAATCCATTTATGATATCTGCAAAAACATCATTATAATCTTCCAATACCTTTTCTGTAATATCTTTTTGCCCCATAAGCCTCGCTCCTTTTCTTCTGTTTTTGGCACGAAGCTGCCAGGACTGGATTACTGCTGTTTATTGCCGCTTCGTGCAGGTCTTTAATGTTTGGATTTTCCTGCCGAATGGCATAGAATATCGAATAAGATTTGATGTGTTGATTTTGTTTGTGTTTATTATACTTGTGTATGTGATGCGTGTCAACCTTTTTGTTTCTTTTCTTAAAAACATCCAAATTAAAAGTTATCTCTTTTCCACAGCAAAAGACACGAAAAAAGAATTTGTTCTTCTTCGTGTCTTTTTGCTTTACATATCTTTCTTTTTTTCTCTTCCTGATGCCTTGCTTTCACAAAGCTGCTTCTTGCAGTTTGGGGATGCAAGAAGCCAAATTAGTATGAATGAATTGCTTGTTATTCAGCTTTTTTATTATAACAAAGTTTCTCTGCGTTTTCAATAGTTTTCCGGCAATATTTTTCTTTCTTTTTCGTGTTTTTTTCTACACGATGCTCTCCTGCTATGATTTTTGGCTATACCGTATTTCAGATGTACAGAGTTTCAAGATAAAATAATCCCTGTAATCATCTTTTTGTTCAGATATTTTTCACGGTTGCGATATCGATCAGGGTCAGTTTCTTGATATCGGTGTTCTCCAGGCTGGTCACGAGTGCCCTGGCAGTATCCATGGCGGTCAGGACGTTAACGCCTGTCTCGATGGCTGTCCTGCGGATGAGGAATCCGTCTCTGGAGTGCTCTACGCCCTGGGACGGGGTATCGATGACAAGGTCGATCTTGTGACCGAGGATCAGGTCGAGGAGGTTCGGTGACTCCTGCTCGATCTTGTTGGTGCGGATCGCATTTACGCCTGCTTCCTGCAGTACTTTTGCGGTGCCGCGTGTTGCGTAGATGCGGTATCCGATCTTCTCGAATCTTCTGGCGATCTCGATTCCTTCTTCTTTGTCTGCATCTTTCAGTGTCATGATCATATTTTTATGCTTCGGCAGTTTGATGCCGGCACCGATAAATGCTTTGTAGAGTGCTTCGTTGAAGGTCTTTGCGATACCGAGGCATTCTCCGGTGGACTTCATTTCCGGGCCGAGGCTGATGTCAGCACCGCGAATCTTCTCGAAGGAGAATACCGGCATTTTGATCGCGATATAGTCTGCTTCCGGTGCAAGTCCGGTCGGATAGCCAAGTTCTTTTAATTTTTTGCCGAGGATCACTCTGGTTGCCAGCGGTACGATCGGGATTCCGGTCACTTTGCTGATGTACGGTACGGTACGGCTGGAACGTGGGTTTACTTCGATGACATATACGTCTTCGCCGCAGACGATGAACTGGATGTTGATCAGTCCGATGACATGCAGGGACTGTGCCAGTTTTCTGGTGTAGTCTACGATCGTTGCTTTTACGTGGTCATCAAGGCTCTGTGCCGGGTACACGGAAATACTGTCTCCGGAATGGATTCCGGCACGTTCGATATGCTCCATGATACCAGGGATCAGGATGTCTTCGCCGTCGCATACGGCATCGACTTCGATCTCTTTTCCGACCAGGTATTTATCTACCAGGATCGGGTGTTCCTGTGCGATCCGGTTGATGATGCCGATGAATTCATCTACATCTTCGTCGTTGATTGCGATCTGCATACCCTGTCCGCCAAGTACATAGGACGGGCGTACGAGTACCGGGTAGCCGAGTTCGTTGGCTGCTTTTTTTGCTTCTTCTGCGGTAAATACGGTGTGGCCTGACGGTCTTGGGATGCCGCATTTCTCCAGGATCTCATCGAACAGTTCACGGTCTTCGGCTGCATCGACGTTCTCTGCGGATGTTCCGAGGATCGGCACGCCCATCTTCATCAGGGCTTCTGTCAGCTTGATTGCGGTCTGTCCGCCGAACTGCACTACGGCTCCGTCCGGTTTTTCGAGGTTTACGATGCTCTCTACGTCTTCCGGTGTCAGTGGCTCGAAATACAGTTTGTCTGCGATGTCGAAGTCGGTACTTACGGTTTCCGGGTTGTTGTTGATGATGATGGTCTCGTATCCTTCTTTTGCAAAGGCCCAGGTACAGTGTACGGAGCAGAAGTCAAACTCGATACCCTGACCGATACGGATCGGACCGGAACCAAGGACGAGGACTTTTTTGCGGTCGTTTGTCTCGATGGCTTCGTTTTCGCTGCCGAATACAGAATAGTAGTACGGTGTCTCTGCGGCAAATTCTGCGGCACAGGTATCTACCATTTTGTAGGCTGCTGTGATGCCGTTTGCATAACGCATGTCTTTGATCTCTTCTTCGGTCTTTCCGGTCAGGCGTGCGATCACGTTGTCCGGGAATTCGATGCGTTTTGCTTCTTTTAATAATTCTGCCGTCAGCGGCTGTGTCTTCAGGGCTGTTTCCATCTCTGTTAAGATGCACAGTTTGTCAATGAACCATTTGTCGATCCTGGTGATCTCATGAATCTTATCATAGGAAAAGCCTCTTCTGAGTGCTTCTGCGATCACCCAGATACGGCGGTCATCGACTACAGCAAGCTGTCTGGTCAGTTCCTCATCATCCAGATGTGTGAAATCGTAGGACATCAGACAGTCTACGTGCTGCTCCAGGGAGCGGATGGCTTTCATCAGGGCTCCTTCGAAGTTGTCGCAGATGCTCATGACTTCGCCGGTTGCTTTCATCTGCGTGGT